>ENA-OQAN01000194-OQAN01000194.1-human-gut-metagenome-genome-assembly--contig:-NODE-194-length-33535-cov-1.983926_pt1 | contig 33535 bp, 39 predicted proteins | sample MGYA00242735_ERZ504527 | MGnify/ENA primary metagenome ERZ504527 (study PRJEB26092, sample SAMD00036230) | human gut metagenome | host: Homo sapiens | study: EMG produced TPA metagenomics assembly of... | reverse complement strand
TTCTCTGTCTCAGAATTCGATTAACTGATATTTTAATGAAGAACTTCCACAGTTTGATAACTAATACGTTCATGATTTAATCTCTCCTTGATCTTTTAATAATTATTTATCCTCTGCCTGGCACTGTACTGCTGTGATCGCTACAACACCTACGATATCATCTGCAGAGCATCCGCGAGACAGGTCGTTTACAGGTTTTGCGATACCCTGTGTAACAGGTCCGTATGCTTCTGCTTTACCAAGACGCTGAGCAAGCTTGTATCCGATGTTACCTGCATCAAGGTCAGGGAATACCAGTACGTTAGCTTTACCTGCTACTTCGCTTCCCGGTGCTTTGGATGCGCCTACGCTTGGAACGATAGCTGCATCAAGCTGGAACTCTCCGTCAAGTTTAAGCTCCGGATGCTCCTCTTTGGCAATTCTTGTAGCCTCTACGACTTTATCTACGTCAGGATGCTTTGCACTTCCCTTAGTGGAGTGGGAAAGCATAGCTACGATCGGCTCCTCCTGAACAAGAAGCTTAAAGGACTCAGCAGAAGATGCTGCGATCGCAGAAAGCTCATCCGGAGTCGGGTTCTGGTTCAGACCGGAATCAGCAAATACGAATGCACCGTTTGCACCATACTCGCAATCCGGAACAACGATCAGGAAGAATGCGGATACAAGCTTGGTTCCCGGTTTTGTCTTCAGGATCTGAAGGCATGGACGAAGTGTATCTGCTGTAGAATGGCATGCACCGGATACCATACCGTCTGCATCCCCCATCTTAACCATCATTACGCCATAGTATGGGTACTGAGTATGAAGGATCTCTTTCGCTTTCTCAGGTGTCATTCCCTTCTTTGCTCTCAGCTCTACAAATTTATCAATATATGCCTGAGTTCTGTCAGATTTCTCCGGATCTACGATCTGTGCACCGGAAATATCAAAGCCGCCCTCTGCAGCTTTCTTGTTGATCTCTTCCTCATTACCGATGAGGATGATCTTTGCAACTCCCTCTTTCAGAATCTTGTCAGTTGCCTCAAGAGTTCTCATATCCTCTGTCTCTGGCAGTACAATTGTTTTTACGCTTTCTTTTGCTCTTTTTTTAAGCAGTTCAACAAATCCCATGATTAAATGGCTCCTTTCTTGATGTAACAAAAACGCTAGTGTCTGTTCGGGCACTACACTATGTTTATTATACCCCCTTACACTTTTCTTTTCAAGCGTTTCATTGTCAGAAAATGGCTATACTGCGTATTTTTTGAAGTGCAATTGTTACTGTTTACCGACAATGTTCTGCGATGTGTTTTTTGTGGATAAAGATCACAGATGGCCCGAGGATTTCGGCGCATAATTATAAATTTGCGTGATTTCTGTATCTCACAAAGGGTGTTGCCGGGCCCAGAGCGGACAGCAGCATTCGGGTTTATGGCAGCAAAACAGATTTCGAATGCCTCTTAACTTTTTACATTGCTTATGTTAAAATAGCACCATTATTATAATATAAGAACTTATTTCAAGATTTGAATTTTCAGAAACGGCAGGTACTTTTTTTATATGAAAGTTGTTGGAATCATTGCAGAATATAACCCATTTCACAAAGGTCACGAATACCAGATCCGCTATGCCCGGGAGATCCTTGGTGCTGATTATATTGTGGTCGCCATGAGCGGGGATTTTGTCCAAAGAGGGGCTCCTGCCCTTATGGAAAAACATCTCCGGGCTGAGATGGCTCTTCTCGGAGGCGCCGATCTGATCCTGGAAATGCCGGTACAGACAGCAACGGCCAGTGCGGAAGGATTTGCCGCAGGTGGCGTAAGCCTTCTTGACGGGCTTGGTGTTGTAGATGAGCTATGTTTCGGAAGTGAATGCGGAGATACAGAGACTCTTATGAATATTGCACAGATTCTTATAAAGGAACCGTTTGAATACCGCAAACTCCTTCAGCAGAATCTTCGTACCGGAATGAGTTTTCCTGCTGCAAGAAGCAGTGCTTTGATCCGTTACATGCGAGAAAAAGCCACTTCCGTGCATAACACATTCGGCGTTTCATCAGAACATATTGAACTCATTCTTTCTTCTCCCAATAACATCCTGGGAATCGAATACTGCAAAGCGCTTCTCCGTCTTAACAGCCGTATCCTTCCTCATGCACTTTTAAGAAAGGGATGTGGTTATCATGATACGGATTTTTCTCTTCTTTCTGACGAAGAATTTCCCTCTGCTTCCGGCATCCGGAGCCTTATGAAAAAATCCGAAGGAACTGTGCAGTCTGCTAATCTTTCCCGGTTGATCCCTTCTGCTTCCCTTCCCGGATTCCTGGATTCTCTCAAAAAAGGAGCATGGCTTTCTGACTCAGCACTGGATCTTCCTCTGCATTACAAACTGCTTCAGGAATCCGAAGAAACTTTAAAAATGTATCCGGAGCTTTCGGATGCACTGATCCGGCGTATCCTGAAATCCCGAAATCAATATGAAGGTTTTTCCCAGTTTGCGGATCTTTTGAAAACACGGGATATTACCGTTCTGCTATCTGCCGCAGCCTTGTCCGGATCTTTCTTGACCAAAAACAAAAGCACCCGGACACATTCCCTATGCCGGGTACTTGGCTTTCAAAAAAACAGTGCTCCGCTTCTCAGCCAGATCAAGAAAAACTCCTCGATCCCGTTGATCACCAAAGCCGCCGATGCATCTGCGATCCTCGATGAAACTGCGCTTCGACTTTTTAATGAAACCTGTGCGGCTTCCAATCTTTACGAAATGCTTCTCTGCCACAAAACAGGTCAGCCTTTCATCCACGAGATGAAAAAACCGCTGCGGATCATTTAAGATCCACAGCGGCTTGAACGCTGATAAGTAATCTTTTCATGGCTTGAGATCGGATTTTGAACAACTTTCAGTTATTCAGTTTAATCCGCTTTTTCGGATCGCTTCCACTGCTTCCCGGATCTTCTCCGGCGGAAGTACCAGGGCGAAACGTACGTAGCCTCTCCATGGGGACCAAAGCTTGCTCCCGGAGTCACGATGACGCCGGCCTTTTCCATCAGTTCCATACAGAATGCCATGCTGTCGGTGCGGCCACCCGGAATCTTCGCCCAGACAAACATGGTGCCTTTTCCATTTGGAAGTTCCCATCCGATATCACGAAGTCCCTGGCAGAGAGCATCTCTTCTCTCCTGGTACTTCTGACACTGTTCTTTTACGCTGTCCAGCGGTCCCTGAAGTGCTGCAATAGCTGCTTTCTGAAGCGGCAGGAACATGCCGAAGTCGATCTGGCTTCTCAATTTGCGGAGCGCTGCGATCACATCCGGCCGGCCTACCAGAAAGCTAAGTCTTGCGCCTGTAACATTGAAGGATTTGGAAAGACTGAAAAATTCCACTCCAATATCTTTCGCTCCCGGAGTGGCCAAAAAACTTCCTCCAAATGCCCCGTCAAAAATAATATCGCTGTACGCATTATCATGAATGATCAGAATATCATATTTTTTCGCAAATTCCACGATTTCTTCGTAAAGTCCCGGAGTGGCAATGCTTCCTACCGGGTTGGACGGCAGGGATACTACCATATATTTAGCCTTATTCGCTATTTCTTCCGGAATTCCCTTTACATAGGGAAGAAAATCATGTTCTGCAACCAGCGGATAATAGTAAGGAACTGCTCCTGCCATCAGACTTCCTGCTGCAAATACAGGATAGCACGGATCCGGAAGAAGTACTGTATCTCCCTCATCACAAAGCGCCATGCCAAGATGCCCCATTCCTTCCTGGCTTCCATAAACAGTCATTACCATGTCCGGTGTCAGTTCCACATCAAAACGTTTCTTATAATAAATACAGACTGCATCCAGAAGCTCCGGCAGATCACGGAGACTGTATTTCCAGTTGTTGTCATCCATAGCTGCTTCCGCTACAGCTTTCTTGATATATTCCGGAGTCTTGAAATCCGGAGTTCCCACACTCATGTTATAGATCTTCATGCCCTGTGCTTCCAGCTCCATACGCCGGTTGTTCAGAGCAGCAAAAATTTCATCTCCAAATCGGTCCAGTCTTTTTTGAAAACTGCATATCATTCGTCCCTCTTCCATAATAAAATCAAACGGATATTCGCAATCCGCTTCGCTACTTGCTCATAAATGAAATCACAAAGTGATTTCATTTATTTTATCACGGTAACGTGACATACTCAAGAATTTTCATAAAAAAAAGAACCATCACCTGTGTAAAGCAGCTATTCATTTTCCACTTTACACATGATCGGTAACGGTTCTTCATTATTTATTCCGTTTATTCAGACAAAAGAATACGGTCATTATCCAAAGCCTTGCCCACTCCCGTTTTAAATTTCTCAAGAAGGCCATCCACGGTCATATCCTTCTTCTCTTCCCCTCCGATATCCAGCACGATATTGCCGGAGTCCATCATCAGGATACGGTTACCAAGATCAATTGCTGACTGCATATTGTGTGTGATCATCAGACAGGTCAGCTGATTTTCTTCCACGATCCGTCTGGTGAGATTAAGACTTTCTCAGCAGTTCCCGGATCAAGGGCTGCAGTATGCTCGTCCAGAAGAAGTAATTTCGGCGGATTCATGGTTGCCATCAAAAGCGTCAGCGCCTGTCTCTGTCCACCAGAAAGAAGACCTACCGGATGGCTCATCCGCTCTTCCAGCCCAATGTCCAGCTTCTTTAATTCCTCACGAAAACGCTCTTTTTCCTGCCGGGTCGTGCGGGAAAGCCACCCACCCTTGCCGGCTGCAAGTGCAAGATTCTCTTCGATCGTCATTCCCGGTGCAGTACCACGCATCGGATCCTGATAAAGACGTCCGATCTCTTTTGCGCGTGCATGCTGCGGCATAAATGTGATATCCCTGCCATCCAGCTCGATTGAACCGGCATCTGTAAGAAAATCACCGCAGATCGCATTAAAAAGTGTTGATTTTCCTGCACCATTGGAACCGATGATCGTAGCAAAGTCGCCTTTTTTCAGTTCCAGGGAAAGATCTGTGATCGCCTTTTTTTCGTTTACGGTTCCCGGATTAAATGTTTTTGAAATATGGCTGATTTTTAACATAGATCATCTTCCCCCTTTTGCATGAGTCATTCTTCTTCGGATCTGCGGCCACTGTTTCTTAAGATATGGACCGGAAATTGCAAGAACAACGATCACAGAAGATACCAGTTTCAGCATAAATGCCGGCATGTTGAAACGAAGTGCAATGGTATATACAAGACGGAAAATAAAGGAACCAAGCACCATTCCTGCTGCTCTTACAAAAATTCCACCACGACCAAGGAGTGTGCCTCCGATCAGCAGAGAGGCCAGTGCGATGGTGACCATACCCTGACCGATGTTGATATCTACGGATTTCTGTGACTGAGACAGAAGACATCCGGAAAGTGCGGTAAATGCATTTGCCACGCAAAGGCCGATCACCGTTGTAAAGACCGGATTGATGGAGGAAGATTTTACCATATCAGAATTATTTCCGGTTGCCCGGATCGCAAGGCCAAGTCTTGTTTTCAGAAAGAATACCAGAAATACGATCACGAGGATCACTGCGATAGCTGCAATGAGGATATCTTCCCTGCCTTTTAACAGTGTACCTGCAAGCGCATCCTTCATCATGGTAAATACTGTGGTCGTCCGATTCATATTGATCAGGGATGACCCTCCCATGACCGCGATATTTACGGAATATAACGCAGTATTTACAATAATACCTGCAAGCAGGCTGTCTACTCCCAGCTTCGTCTGCAGGATAGCCGTTACAAATCCTGATGTAACACCTGCTGCCATGGCTGCCGCAATGGACAGAAACGGATGTCCGCTTACAGCAACTACGGCTCCTACAGCGGCCCCGAAGGTAAAGCAGCCATCTGTAGAAAGGTCGCAGACATTCAGCATGGAATAACTAAGGAACAAAGCAAGAACTGTCAGAGAACAGATCAGTCCAAGCTTCAGGGCAGTCTCCCCGAGGGAGAGCATAGTTGCAATCGTCACAGTGATTTCCTCCAATTGGATTTATTTCATAACTGCTCACAAAAGTGAGCGGTTAATTTATTTTGATTCTACTTCATCAAAGCTTTCTGCAGTTGTGATCTCATTTACCTGTGTGCAGAGAGGCTCAAATGCCTTCTTTACGGTATCGAAATCAAGTCCAAGTGCCTTGCAGGTTTCTGTATTAACTGTTGCAGTACCATTGTCAAAGGTTTCAACAGCTGTCTTAGACGGATCCGCATTATCTATCAGGATGTCAGCGATCATATCGGCTGTTTTCTGTCCCAGATTTGCATAATCAACCCCATATCCTACAAAGGCACCATTTAATGCAAAGGAGTCGGCACCTGTGTAGTGCGGGATTCCTGCGTCGATGAATTTTTCATAAATAGAAAGCTCTGCTGTCATGATAGTGTTGTCCGTAGGTGTAAATACGGCATCCACACCGTCAGCGATCAGTGCATCTGCTGCGAGCTGGACTTCATCGGTAGTGGTTCCTGTACGCTCTACATATTCGATTCCCTCTTTATCCAGATAATCTTTTGCTTCCTGGATCGCTGTTGTAGAGGAATCCTGTCCGACATCATAGAGAAGACCGATCTTCTTTACATCCGGATTCTGTGCCTGAATCAGCTTCATGATAGAAGAAGTATCCAGGTAATCGCTGGTTCCTGTGATATTTGCACCAGGAGCATCCAGAGAATCTACAAGACCGGAGCCAACCGGATCAGATACTGCGGAGAAAACAACCGGTGTATCGCTTCCCTCTGTAGCGGACTGCATACGCATTGCCACCGGTGTAGCCACACCAACCATCAGGTCAACCTTATCCGCCTGAAAATCTGAAATGATCTGTTCCATAACATTGGCATCTGCATTACAGTTATCATAAGACACATCAAATGTGACACCCTTTTCTTTGCCAAGCTCCTCCAGACGGGACTGGATGTTGTCTACGATCTGGTTCAGGGAAGCATCATCTACATAATTGCAGATGCCTACTTTAAAATCCTCCGCCATAACCGGGCTTGTCATCATCATAGTTGTTGCTGCTACTGCTGCTGCGATCACTAACATTCTTTTTTTCATGGTTTTGTTCTCCCTTCTTATTTCCGCTTATGATTACCTTTTGTACACCTTGCGGTCTGCTTTTCCGGAACAACTTTCATGCAACAGAATCGCTTTTCCTGTAACACAAAAACCGTCCCAAGCTTATATCATGCTTGAGACGGTAATAAAAGTTCTTTATTATCGCGGTACCACTCAAATTGACGAATCGTCCACTTTCCGGTGTACTAACATACACTCCTCATTGGTAACGGGTTCGGTTCCCGTCGGCGCCTACTGTACAGATAAATAGTTCGGGCCGCCCTCGAAAGTCCATTCAACATCTGGTCCCCTGCGGATTTCCACCATCACCGCTCTCTGTGAAGCTTCCTGAAATGTTTACTTCTCTTTCTCACTGGTTTGTTTTTTAAGTTTGTGTTTACTTTAGCACATCAACGTGAGTCTGTCAAGTCCAAAAATAAAATTAATTCTTAAAGCTGTGGATTGGTGCCGGGATCCTTCCACCTCTCTGTACAAATGCATCACAGGAGAAGGAATTTACTGGCATGATCGGAGCATAGCAAGAAGACCTCCGAACTCAACCGTTTCGCCCACACCCTTACCGATAACCGGGATGAGACGTACTGCAGTTGTCTTCTGATTTACCATACCGATGGCAGACTCATCTGCGATGATACCTGCCAGTGTAGTCGCCTTGGTATCTCCCGGAACTGCGATCATGTCCAGACCAACAGAGCATACACAGGTCATGGCTTCCAGCTTCTCCAGAGTAAGAGCTCCCTCGTTTACCGCATCGATCATTCCCTGATCCTCGCTGACAGGAATAAAGGCACCACTTAATCCGCCCACAGCAGCTGCTGCCATAACGCCGCCTTTCTTCACCTGGTCGTTGAGAAGTGCAAGCGCTGCAGTTGTTCCAGGTGCACCGGCTCTCTCAAGGCCGATCTCTTCCAGGATCTCAGCTACGGAATCACCGATAGCCGGTGTCGGTGCAAGAGAAAGATCCACAATACCAAACGGCACGTCAAGACGCTTGGATGCCTCACGTGCAACCAGCTGTCCAACTCGTGTAACTTTGAATGCGGTACGTTTGATCATCTCGCAGAGAGTTCCGAAGTCCTCGCCACGAACCTGCTCCAGAGCTTTCTTTACAACGCCAGGGCCACTGACACCTACGTTGATGATGCAGTCCGCCTCTGTGACACCGTGGAACGCGCCTGCCATAAACGGGTTATCATCCGGTGCGTTACAGAATACTACCAGCTTGGCACATCCAAGAGAATCCTGGTCCTTAGTAGCCTCTGCTGTTGCGAGGATGATCTCGCCCATCAGCTTTACGGCATCCATGTTGATACCGGTCTTGGTGGAACCAACGTTTACAGAACTGCAGACGCGCTCTGTTTCTGCCATTGCCTGAGGAATGGAGCGGATAAGAAGCTCCTCTGCCGGAGTCATTCCTTTGCTTACCAGTGCAGAATATCCGCCGATAAAGTTAACGCCAACTTCCTTGGCACATTTATCCAGCTTCTTGCGATGGTCACAAAATCCTCCGGTTTCTTACATGCAGCCCCGCCAACCAGAGCAATGGGTGTAACGGAAATTCGTTTATTTACAACCGGGATACCGTACTCGGTTGCGATCTCATCACCGGTAGCTACCAGATTTCTGGCCTTTGTGGTGATCTTTTCGTATATTTTCTGATTCAGTGCATCCAGGTCAGGATCGATACAGTCCAGAAGGCTGATCCCCATGGTGATGGTACGCACATCCAGATTCTCCTGCTCGATCATTTTATTTGTCTCGTTTACCTCAAAAATATTGATCATTTTATTTTCTCCCTGATGATTGATGTAAAGTAGATATCATATGCATTGGCAATCCGCATTCGCTGCTTGATCATACTCGATGCATCATGTTAAAAATATCTTCATGCTGGCAGTGGATCACAACACCGATCTCCTTGCCAGATTTTCAAGCTCTTTTGCAAGTTCACCGCCATCCTTTTCACATTTTGCTGTGTCTGCGATCATCATCATGTTGAAGTAACCCTGAACGATGGTCTGAGAAATATCCAGAATATTAACCTGATTCTCTGCAAGATATGTACAAACCTTTGCAATAATTCCTACTGTGTCATTTCCTACTACTGTGATAATTGTCTTCTTCATCGTTTTTTCCTTTCTACACTGTGATTATTTCTGATATGTGATCCCTCTTCGCTACCTGGATCTTAAAATCCCTGGAACGGTACGGGTTGTCACCAAGTGTCACCTCCGAGCACACAGTCTCGTAGGCAAGTTCTTCATAGTTGTTTTCTCTGCTTAAATGGCCGAGAAAAACCGCCTTCAGATTATCATGGAGGATCCGACAGAGCAGACGTCCTGCATTCTCATTGGAGAGATGCCCACGGTCTCCCAGAATCCTCTGTTTGAGATAATAAGGGTATTTTCCAACCTGAAGCATGCGGATGTCATGATTTGCTTCCAAAAGCACCGCATCCAGATTCTCCAGATTTTTTACAATGTAATCATTATATTTTCCAAGGTCCGTGGCAATGCCCACAGAATGCTCTCCGCATTCCAGGCGGTAACCCACCGGCTGTGCAGCATCATGGGAAATGGTAAAAGGATTTACCGTCAGGTCCTTGATCCCAAAAGGCTCATCCTCCCGGATCTCGTGGATCAGTCCCTCCGGCATTTTTCCAAGGGATTTCATACGAAGCATGGCATCTGCGGTTCCACCTGTGGTATAGATGGGAATTCCATATTTTCTGGAGATCACTCCCAGTCCCTTGATATGGTCGGAATGTTCATGTGTGATCAGGATACCGTCCACATCTTTTCCGGTAAGATCCAGGGAATTCAGGCCTTTTCAATTACTCTTCCCGCTGATCCCCACATCTACCAGAACATGTGCCTCCTCAGATCCCACATAAATACAGTTGCCGCTGCTTCCGCTGGCAATACTACAAAGTCTCATTTCTCTCTATCCCTTCTCTGATCTGTCTCCGGGTATCCTTCAGATCTCCATTATTCTCGATCACATAATCCGTATGTTCTCTGAAACCTGGTCAGATACCTGGTTTCGGATAATGCCAAGAGATTTCTCTCTGGAATAGCCACGGCTTTCCATCAGACGACGGATCCGGATTTCCTCCTCTGTATACACATACCAGACTTCATCACAGAATTCCTGATAATTCTCTTCCAGAAAAAGAGCAGCTTCCACAACACAGATCTCTCTTCCAGCTTCCTTCTGTTCTCCAAGAAGATCTAGGATTCTCTGCTTTACAGCCGGATGGATGATCCCGTTTAATTTCAAAAGCATATCCTTATCTGTGAATACTACATCAGAAATCCGTCTCCGGTCAATAGTTTTATCTTTTTTTTATGATTTCTTTTCCAAACAATGCGATCACCTGCCATCGTAACATTCTTCCCCCGGTTCCATCAGAATGTGACCCAAGCTGGTCTGCCTGGATCACATATGCCTGGAAATCTTCTTCCAGAATTCCAAGTACTGTACTTTTTCCGGCCCCTACTCCGCCGGTTACTCCGATCACTCTCATTTATTTCGCCTCATACCAGCTGTCACCCTGGTGCATATCTACGTCAAGTTCCACTGCAAGGTCTGCCGCTCCTTCATCTCTCTTCCAGAATACGGGAAACTTCCTCGATCTCTTCTTTCTTTGTCTCGATCAGAAGCTCATCGTGAACCTGCAGCACCAGTCTTGAACGCAGTCCCTCTTTTTTCATTCGTTCATAAACATGGTTCATGGCTATTTTGATGATATCTGCTGCAGTACCCTGGATCGGAGAGTTCATGGCTACACGTTCTCCGAAGGAGCGCTGCATGAAATTACTGGATCTCAGCTCCGGCACGGGCCTTCGTCTGCCAAACATAGTTGTCACATAACCGTGTTCCTTGCCATCCTTTACCAGACCGTCCAGAAAGCCCTTGATCTTCGGATAGGTCTCAAAATATTTCTCAATATAGGCAGATGCCTCTTTTCTGGTAATACTCAGATCCTGGCTCAGTCCAAAGGAACTGATCCCATAAACGATTCCGAAATTTACCGCCTTGGCATTTCTTCGCTGAAGAGATGTCACTTCATCCAGCGACACATGAAACACCTGGGATGCGGTGAGCCGGTGGATATCCTCCGCCTCACGATAAGCCTGGATCAGTTTTTCATCACCGGACATATGTGCCAGCACACGAAGCTCGATCTGGGAATAATCAGCATCCAGAAATACAAATCCCTCTTCCGGCACAAAAACCTTACGGATCAGCTTCCCAGTTCCATGCGGACCGGTATGTTCTGAAGATTCGGATCTGTGCTGCTGATACGACCGGTTGCTGTGATCGTTCTGATTAAAAGTAGAGTGGATCCTTCCATCTTCTCCGATCACATTTCCGAGACCATCTGCATAAGTGGATTTCAGCTTGGTCAGCTGGCGGTACTCCAGGATATCTTTTACGATGGCATGATCCGGCGCCAGCTTATCCAGGATATCCGCCGCTGTGGAATAGCCGGTCTTGGTCTTCTTTCCACCTGGAAGTCCCAGCTTTTCAAAAAGGATCACACCCAGCTGTTTCGGGGAATTGATATTAAACTCCTCCCCTGCTTCCTGCCAGATGGTTTTTTCCAGCTCCTGGATACGGACTTTAAGTTTTTCACCATAGCTCTTAAGCTCTTCACCCTTAACGAAAATCCCCCATTTTTCCATGGAATCCAGGGTAAAGACAAGAGGAAGCTCGATCTCATCATAAACCTTACGCATGCCTGTTTCATCCAGTTTTTCAAGAAGAACCTTTCGGGCCATGCAGGGCACAAACGCCTGATAGCAGGCATAATTTCCAAGGCATTCCTGTTCCTCTTCCCAGGCCTTTTTCAGAGAAGTCTTTCCAAGAAGGTCTTCCTTTGAGGGGAGCATCATACCATCCAGATATTCTCTGGCGATGTCATCATGGGAATAGGAAGATTTCAGCGGGTTCAGAAGATATGCAGCAACCCCCGCATCAAAAACCTTCTTCGGATCATCAAGGGAAACATGTTTGAGAACTGATTTAATATCCATAGCACAGAGCACCGTACTGTCCGCCAGAGTTTTCAGTTTTCCGCAAAGGTAATCCCCTGTGAGAAGTCCTCCTACCGGAATCTGATAGATTTCTTTTTCATCCAGGACCAATCCCACGGTATACACCTGATCCGGATCTGCAAGAACAGAAATACCCACCTGATCTTTCTGCGCTGCTTTTTCAAACAGTGCCTCCACACCGGAAAGATCATTACAGGTAAAAAATTCCAGTTCCATGGAGGAATCTGCTGTCGTAGCCGGATCAAAACGGTTCAGCATGTTCTTAAATTCCAGGCGTTTACACAATTCATATGCCTCCGGAGTATAGGGATTTTCCACTTTCGCTTTTTCGTAGGAAAATTCCAGCGGACTATCTGTGTTGATGGTTGCAAGCTCTTTGGAAAGCTGTGCCAGATCATAATGCTCGCGGAGAGATTCTTTCGCCTTATTAGGCTTTACCTCTTCCAGATGCTCATGCGCATTCTCAATGGAACCGAACTGCACGATCATCTTGGTCGCGGTTTTCTCTCCAACGCCCGGGATTCCCGGAATATTATCGGAGCTGTCGCCCATCAGCGCTTTCAGTTCTATGATCTGCGGCGGCGTTACCTGATATTTCTCAAGAACTTCCGCTGTATGGTAGTTTTCAATGGTTGTCTTTCCCCGGACAGTCTTCGGAAGCCGGATCAGCACCTTATCTGTGGCAAGCTGAAGAAGATCACGGTCTCCGGAAAGAATGGTAACATCCATCCCCTTTGCTTCACTTCTTCTGGCGACCGTACCAAGAAGATCATCTGCTTCATAGCCTTCCAGGGACATGATGTTGATTCCCATGGCAGAAAGCATCTCCTTGATCAGCGGAACCTGTTCCCGAAGCTCCTCCGGCATGGGTTTTCGGGTGCCTTTATAGGCTTCATATCTCTTATGCCGGAACGTAGGTGCACTCAGATCAAATGCAACGGTAAGATACTCCGGCTTCTCTTCCTCCATGATCCTGAACATAATATTCAGAAATCCATATACCGCTCCTGTATGACGTCCTTCTGCATTGGTAAGATCCGGCAGACCATAAAACGCACGGTTCAGGATGCTGTGACCATCGATCAGTAATATTTTTTCACTCAAAATCAAATTCCCTCCTTCAGTTCCAGGATCACAAAAACAAGAAAGACCACCAGTGCCGCGATCAGAACGCAGACTGCCACTGCAGCGATCGCTCTGTGAAATTTCTTTTTTCGGATATACCTTCTGGATTTTCGGATATCCTCTTCCAGAAGCTCCTTAAATCCAGAACAGTATCTTCCTGTTTCTCATCCAGCTGCTGCATGGCCTTATGTACAATGAAATATGTGGCAAGCTCATCGTAGCAGGAGGAACACTTCTCAATATGCTCTAGAAAATCCTCCAGATCATTCAACGGCAACGTATGATCGATATATTTATTAACCATTCCCTCTGCAATACGACAGTTCATATTTTCCCTCTCTTTCAAAGCAGCGGATTCTCCCATATGATAAGCCTCTTCTGAGATCCCGCTTCACAATTTGCCCCAGACTGGGGAAATATTTCCCAGAATATTATATCATTATAGCGAATTAAACGTTGAATGACAAGGGCGGTTTCCTGTGGTATACTTGAGATGTCCCGGTCAGAAAACAGAAAAACTGACCAAATATGAAAATCCAGGCAAGGAGGATCACCATTATGAAATCTATAGCAATCGTTACAGACAGTAACTGCGGCATGTCTCCCGCTCAGGTAAAAAACCTTGCATCTACATGCTTCCAATGCCGTTTTTTATAGATGATAAGGAATATCTGGAAGACATTGACATGAACCAATCAGAGTTCTTTCAGCATCTTGAACAAAATCCAGGCTGCAGAGTTTCCACATCCCAGCCCACACCGGAATCCGTCACTACCCTCTGGGACAAGCTGCTCAAAGACTACGACGAAATCGTACATATCCCCATGTCCAGCGGTCTCTCCAGTTCCATGCAGACTGCCCGCATGCTTGCAGAAGACTATGATGATCGTGTACGTGTCGTAAACAACCAGAGGATCTCCGGAACCTTACGTTACTCTGCCATTGAGGCTATCCAGCAGGCTAAAAACGGTCTCTCTGCCGATGAAATTGGAACCTGGCTGGAAAAAACCCGCTTCGACTCCAGCATCTATATCACTGTAGCTACTCTGAAGTACCTGAAACAGGGCGGCCGCATCACTCCTGCAGCTGCAGCCATCGGAACCATGCTCCGTCTGAAACCGGTTCTGCAGATCCAGGGCGAAAAGCTGGACGCCTTCTCCAAGGCCCGCACCATGACCCAGGCAAAAAACACTATGACGAAAGCCATCAAAGATGACATTGCAGACCGCTTTGGAGAAAAGATCAACCTGGATGTCATCCACTCCCACAACCTGGAAGCAGCCGAAGAATTCCGAAAAGAAGTCCTCACCACCTTCCCGAATATCGGTGAAGTCAACATCTTCCCTCTCTCCCTGAGCGTCTCCTGCCACATCGGCCCCGGAAGTCTGGCCCTCACCTGTTCCAAGGTACACCCGGAAATATGGTAAAGACTAGTCAGAAGCAATCCACATGGCCAGAGCACAGCCGGAGGGAATACTTCTGTATGGCTCTGTCTCTGGAGGAGGGCTGCTAGTCCTTAGGTTCTGGAAATCTGCGTTATTAAAAAAAAGTTCGGCTGTCTGAGCGGCAACAAGCCGCGAGTTCCGACTTTTAATGGTTTTAGCAGATTTTCAGGGCCTTAGAACTAACACCCAACGGAAGTCGAAGACATACAGAAGTATTCCCTTCGGCGTCTCTCCCGCCAACATATTTAATTTTCCTGTGTATTCTCAATCTCCACCGGCGCTTCATTCAAGATCTTCATAAACTCCTCACCGGTGATCGTCTCATGCTCATACAGATACTTGGCAATCTCATGGAGCTTTCCGATATTATCTGTAAGGATCTTCGTAGCCTTTTCATGCTCCCGTCTTACAAGCTCCACAACCTTCTTGTCCAAAAGTGTCTGCGTCTCAAAGGAACAGGTTAGACTTGCATCTCCGCCAAGATACTGATTGCTTACATTTTCCATGGCAACCATGTCAAAATCATCACTCATACCATACCTGCTGATCATCGCTCTGGCAATCTTGGTCGCCTGCTCAATATCATTGGAGGCACCGGTAGTAATGGAATGGAAGATCAGCTCTTCCGCTGCACGGCCGCCTGTAAATGTAGCGATCTTATTCTCCAGTTCTTCCTTAGTCATCAGGAAATGTTCCTGCTCATCTACCTGCATGGTATATCCCAGTGCACCGGAGGTACGTGGAATGATCGTGATCTTATGGACCGGTGCAGAATCTGTCTGCTTGGCAGCAACCAGTGCATGACCAACCTCATGATAGGAAACGATCAGCTTTTCCTTATTGGAAAGTACACGGTTCTTTTTCTGATATCCGGCAATAACAACTTCGATGCTTTCTTCAAAATCCGCCTGTGTGGCAAATTTCCGTCCGTCGCGGACTGCACGGAGAGCTGCCTCGTTGACAATATTGGCAAGCTCCGCACCGGAGGCACCGACTGCCGCCTTGGCAATTTCATCAAACCGGACTGTATCCGCAATTTTGATCTTCTTGCATGAACCTTCAGGATTTCCTCACGCCCCTGAAGATCCGGAAGCTCAACCGGGATCCTTCTGTCAAAACGTCCCGGACGAAGAAGTGCAGGGTCAAGGGAATCCGGTCGGTTGGTAGCTGCCAGGATCACAACACCCTTGGAACCGTCAAAACCGTCCATCTCTGTCAAAAGCTGGTTCAGTGTCTGCTCACGCTCATCGTTTCCGCCGCCCATTCCGGAGCCGTCACGTTTCTTGCCGATCGTATCGATCTCATCAATAAATACGATACATGGTGCCTTCTCATTGGCCTGTTTAAAAAGATCACGGACCTTTGCAGCACCCATACCCACAAACATCTCCACAAATTCCGAACCGGAAATTGAGAAAAACGGAACCTCCGCCTCACCGGCAACTGCCTTGGCAAGAAGAGTTTTACCGGTTCCGGGAGGGCCTACAAGAAGGGCACCCTTCGGCATGGAAGCACCGATCTCTCTGTATTTCTCCGGATTATGAAGAAATCTACAATTTCCGTCAAAAGCTCCTTGGCTTCATCCTCACCGGCAACATCTGAAAATTTGATTCCCGTAGAGGATTTCACATAAACCTTGGCATTGCTTTTGCCAAAGGACATCATTCCTCCCGGTCCTCCGTTTCCCATGGAACTCATCATCTTCTTGCTGAGCCAACGTCCCAGGAGAATAAAGATTGCGATCGGGAGTACATAGCCCAGGATCAGAGATAAAAGCAACGACTGTCTCTGCGGTGCAGTACCCTCTATACTTACACCCGCATCGTAAAGATGGGATACAAGATCCTGATCCTCTACAGATACCGTCTTACAATAGACATCATTTCCATCTACCTTCATCGTATAATAGATATAATCAGAATTAATAGTTGCTTCATATACTTTTCCTCTGTCTACAGCTTTCAGGAAGGTGGTGTAATCGGTCTCTTTTACACTTCTCTCAGAAAGAGCAGGAAGAGCAAAAACATTCAGCAGAACAATAATTACGACCGCAATAATGTAATATACATACAGCGGCCGCTTCTCTGGTTTTTTTGAATTCAGATTCATGCAGTCTCCTCCGTTATCTTATAGTATATTGCTATATCAGGTGGTACAGCCTTGTAGTACACTCTACCACTTTTTTCAGTCAATTTCAAGGATGCCCCATCCGATTTCATAAACATTTTAGAATTAAAAATATTTCCAAATAATACCTTTATTCTGAAAAAATCCTTGCAAGCCACCTGATACTGTGCTATTATAATAAATGGTTATGCCGCTGTGGCGGAATTGGCAGACGCACTTGACTCAAAATCAAGCGGAGCGATCCGTGCCGGTTCGAGTCCGGCCAGCGGCATTCGCATAAAAGACCTGACGGAGAAATCTGTCAGGTCTTTATTATATACTACCAAAAAACACGAAAAGGAATAAAAAAATGGAAAAAGACAAAAGCTTTTTTAGGAACCGAGTCTGTCGGAAAGCTTCTTCTGCAGCTTGCACTTCCTACCGTTGCCGCACAGCTCATCAATATGCTCTACAATATCGTCGATCGTATCTATATTGGTCATATTCCCGGAGAGGGTGCGCTTGCCCTTACCGGTGTAGGTGTATGTATGCCGCTTATTATGGTCGTATCTGCCTTCGCTGCTCTTGTCGGAAACGGAGGCGCTCCCAGAGCCAGCATCTTTATGGGTAAAAATGACACGTCGAAAGCCGAACAGACTCTCGGAAACTGCTTCACCATGCAGATCATCATCTCCCTGATCCTGACTGTTATCCTGTTTCTCGGAAACCGCAGCCTTCTCCTTGCATTCGGCGCCAGTGCAAACACCATCGACTATGCGGTGGGTTACATGAATATCTATGCAGTAGGAACTATCTTTGTACAGCTGACTCTTGGCATGAATAATTTCATCACAGCCAGGGATTCGCAAAAACCGGAATGCTCTCCGTATTGATCGGTGCAATCTCCAACATTATTCTGGATCCGGTTTTTATTTTCGGATTCCACATGGGTGTCCGGGGCGCTGCTCTGGCAACAGTGATCTCCCAGCATTCCTGCATCTGGTCCTCTCCTTCCTCTTTGGAAAAAGACCTTCCTGAAGCTTCGGAAAAGCACCATGAAACTGAAAGCCGATATCATTCTGCCCTGTATGGCTCTTGGCTCTTCTCTCTTTGTCATGCAGCTCAGTGAAAGCGTTATCTCTGTCTGCTACAACTCCTCACTCTTAAAATACGGCGGGGATGTTGCAGTAGGAGCCATGACTATCCTTACCAGCGTCATGCAGTTTGCCATGCTTCCTCTTCAGGGACTTGGTCAGGGTGCACAGCCTATCATCAGCTACAACTATGGTGCACGTAACGAAAAACGTGTACGTTCTACATTTAAGCTTCTTATAAAAACAAGTGTTTCTTATTCCGTGATCCTGTGGCTGATCATTATGATCTTCCCGCAGATCTTTGCCGGAATGTTTACTTCGGACAGTACATTACTTGCTTTCACAAAAACAGCGCTCCGGATCTATATGGCAGTTGTGTTTATCTTTGGTATCCAGATTGCCTGCCAGATGACCTTTATCTCCCTTGGCAGAGCCAAAGATTCCATCATTGTGGCTATTGTCCGGAAATTTATTCTGGTCATCCCGCTGATCTATATCCTGCCCAATATTTTCCGTGCTGACCGGACAAATGCAGTTTATATGGCCGAGCCGGTTGCGGATATCTTGGCCGTTACATTTACTGCCATCCTGTTTTTCTTTGAGTTTAGAAAAGCCCTGGCAGAAATCTCCGGCAGCCGGAAGCTGTAACCCTGCATTTGACCACCTTCCGCCCTGCTCGCGATCTTATGCCTACCAGACACTTAAACATAAAACAGCCTTCCGGCATCATTACCAAGATGCACAGAAGGCTGTTTTTATATATTTCCGCTATTTTATTTCAATTCGTCTTCATCCTGAAGAAGTTTCTCAAAAACAGGGAAGCAGTCAAAGGTTGCAAAATAATCTCTCGGTGTCTCGGCACGACGGATCATCTCAAAGCTGCCGTCCTCATGAAGAAGGATTTCTGCAGATTTCAGTTTACCATTGTAGTTATAACCCATTGCAAAACCATGAGCACCTGTATCATGGATCACAAGAAGATCTCCCTTGTCGATTTTCGGAAGCATACGGTCAATGGCAAATTTATCATTATTCTCACAGAGGGAACCTGTCACATCATATTTATGATCGCACGGCTCGTTCTCCTTACCCATAACCGTAATGTGATGATAAGCACCATACATAGCCGGACGCATCAGATTTACTGCACAGGCATCTACGCCGATATACTCTTTATGTGTATGCTTCTCATGGATTGCTTTTGTGACAAGGCAGCCATACGGTCCCATCATGAAACGGCCAAGCTCTGTATAGATCGCAACATCACCCATTCCTTCCGGAACAAGTACTTCTTCATAAACCTTGCGGACACCCTCACCGATCACACGGATATCATTTGGCTCCTGATCCGGTTTATAAGGAATTCCGATACCACCGGAAAGGTTGATGAATTTAATGTGTGCACCTGTCTCCTTCTGAAGCTTCACGGCAAGCTCAAACATAACCTTTGCAAGCATTGGATAATAATCATTGGTCACTGTGTTGCTTGCAAGGAATGCATGGATTCCAAACTCTTTGGCACCTTTGGATTTCAGGATACGGAATGCGTCAAAGATCTGCTCGGTAGTCATTCCGTATTTTGCATCTCCGGGATTATCCATGATACCGTTACTGATCTTAAATACTCCACCTGGATTGTAACGGCAGCTGATCACTTCCGGGATTTTTCCGAGAGCTTTCTCTACGCTCTCAATATGTGTAATGTCATCAAGGTTGATGATCCCACCGATCTCATCTGCATATCTGAACTCTTTCTCCGGTGTGTCATTGGAAGAAAACATGATATCGCCCTTTTTGCAGCCTACTGCCTTGGCCATCATAAGCTCTGTTTCTGAGGAGCAGTCGCAGCCACAGCCATACTCCTGCAGAATATTGATCAGATATGGATTCGGTGTTGCCTTTACCGCAAAAAATTCCTTGAATCCTTTGTTCCATGCAAAGGCCTCTTTCAGGCTTTTGCATTCTCACGGATTCCCTTCTCATCATAGAGATGGAAGGGTGTCGGAAACTTTTCAGTAATTTCGTTAAGTTTCTTAAGTGTCACAAATGGTTCTTTTTTCATAATAACTGCATCTCCTGTTTTTCCGACTGCTGTTCCCGAAGAAAACTCAGTCTTATTCTGCCTCGATCACGTGCATCATATTTGTCACTGCACCACGACCGTTTGTCATGTTGGTCGCAGGGTCTCCTGCTGTAAATACAACAAGGTCTCCTTTATGTATCAGATGACGGCTGCGGACAACATTCATGGCTGAGACATGATATGGTCCGTGGTATCTCTCTGATATCCTTTCAGAGGTGTTACACCCCAGATCAGCTGAAGTTTATGCTGGATGGTTGAGTTTGGTGTGATCGCATAGATTGGAACCTTCGGGCGGAAATTGGAGATCAGTCTGGCTGTATTTCCACTCATTGTCGGTGTTACGATAGCGTTCGCCTTCAGGTTCTTTGCAGTACGCACCGTTGCAAGTGCCACTGCACTGGAGATCTTCTCTCTTCCATCCATGGAACGATGTTCAATAAACACTTTATAATCCAGATGCGGCTCTGTCATCTCTGCGATATCTGCCATCATCTTAAGAGCATCAACCGGATATTTACCAGCTGCTGTCTCTCCGGAAAGCATGATCGCATCGGTTCCGTCGTAGATCGCATTGGCAACATCAGCTACCTCTGCACGTGTAGGACGCGGATTACGGATCATGGAATCAAGCATCTGTGTTGCTGTGATAACCGGTGTATAATGTTCGTTACACTTACGGATGATCTCCTTCTGGATGTGAGGTACCTGGCTTGCAGGAATTTCCACACCGAGATCTCCTCTGGCAACCATGATACCGTCAGATGCTTCAATGATGGAATCAATATTCTCAACACCCTCTGCATTCTCGATCTTCGCGATAATACCGATATCCTTTCCACCATTATCATTCAGAAGCTTACGGATCTCACGGATCACCTCTGCGGAACGGACAAAAGATGCCGCGAATGAAATCAAATTTCTGCTCGATTACCAAAGATAATATCCTTTTTATCCTGCTCTGTGATTCCCGGAAGATTTACTTTTACATAGGGAACATTTACACCCTTCTTCTCTCCCAGCTCACCACCGTTTAAGATATCACAGACAATATCGGTTCCCTTGATTGCCTTAACCTCCAACTCGATCAGACCATCATCAATGAGGATTCTGTTTCCCGGTTTTACATCCTTGTAAAGTGTCTCATATGTGATAGCAACCTTTGTGCTGTCGCCTTCAAAATCGCCAATTCCAAGTACAAACTGTTTTCCCGCTTCCAGCTTAACCTTCTGTCCGTCCTTTAAAAGTCTGGTACGGATCTCCGGTCCCTTTGTGTCAAGAAGCATGGCAATAGGCATATCAAGCTCCTCACGAAGCTCCTTGATCATATCCACACGGCCCTTCTGCTCCTCGTGGTCTCCGTGAGAAAAGTTGAATCTGGCAATATCCATTCCATTCTCCATAAGAGCCTTCAGAGTTTCCCTGTTATTACTGGCAGGTCCAAGTGTACAGATAATCTTAGTTTTTTTCATAATAATGTTCTCCTTCGTTTGTGCGTTTTACTGTACGTGTTTATGTGTAAATAAATGATCCTGACAATATTCATAATTTCCGTTGCACTTTGAGCAGAAACGAAACTCCAGGTTTGGGTCATCCTTTTCGGTACGTCCGCAGATCGCACATTTATGCTTGGCGATCCCATTCGGACCGGACCCTGTTCTGGAAGGAGCCACAGCCTTCTTAAACTGCTGCCTCCTGTGGATCTCTTTCGGATTGTATCGGTTCATATCACGGGTACTGAAATAAAAGATCACAAAGTTTAAAAGTGATGCTACGATCGGTACTACACCTACCCAAAGCCCGACTCGAAGATAAGATACGATATCCCACGCAATGAACAGTCCGTATACAAAGGCCATCCATTTCATCCTGATCGGGATCACAAACATAAGAAGCAGCTGAAGATCCGGATATGTGACTGCATAGGCAAGGAAAATAGAAAGACTGATATAATATGTGGTAAAAATATTTCCGCCAAGAGAATAGGCAATCCCGTTCATAACCACATAACCACCTGTAAATACATGTAAAAGCACTGCTGCGATCACAGTAAACAAAACACCTGAAAAAATATACAATGTGTACCGGAAAGTTCCCCAGGTACGTTCCAGTGAAGTACCAATCGGATAATAGAAAAAAAAGATTGCGAGAAGGAACATCACAAGATTGCCGGTTCCTCCCACACTGGACGGCGGATAGATCACCCATGTCACCAGTCTCCAGATCTGTCCCTTCATGACCATGGACATATCAAGACTCAGCATGTTCAAAACTCCCGGAGCAAACATAGCCAGAAAATACCCCAGTACATAACATCCGATGATGTAAACAGTCAGATTCGGAACCCCGAATCTTCCGAATTTACGTTCCAGTTTGTCGATAAATTTCATTAAAATCTCCTTTCAGAAAACTTTTGAAAATCAGAAAAATCGCTTCTTGGAAAGAATGATCGCTGCCACAACACTGATCGCCACAGAAATCAGGATAATGATCAGAAATCCCAATGGACTCCTTGATAAGGGCATACCGGAACCAGCCACATTCATTCCGTAAGCACTGAACACAATAGTCGGAATACTCATGACAATAGTAATGATCGCCAGTACCTTCATAACGATATTCATATTATTGGAGATGATCGATGCAAAAGCATCCATAGTTCCGTTCAGGATACCGCTGTACACATTGGCCATTTCGATCGCCTGCTTATTCTCAGTGATGACATCCTCCAGAAGATCGGTGTCCTCCGGATATTTCTTGATGCTGTCTATCTTCAGAAGCTTCTCCAGCACAACCTCGTTAGACCGGAGTGATGTGATAAAATAAGTCAGGGATTTCTGCAGCTCCAGAAGCTCGATCAGCTCTTCATTTCTTGTGGAAAGATGCAGTTTTTCTTCCACCTGCTCACTTTTTTTGTCAATGATACGCAGATAACGCAGGTACATGCTCGCATTTCTGTAAAGGATCTGAAAGATAAAACGGGTCTTCATATAGGTAAAAAAGCTCCGGACTCTTCCCTCCATAAATCTGGTAAGAACCGGTGTGTCCTCCAGACAGATGGTAAAGATCATAGACCCCGTCACAATGATGCCAAGCGGTATTGTCCCATACCAGTCCTTGTCATTACGTTCCTCGATCATAGGAACATCAACCAGGATCAGTGTATAATTATCCTCAACTTCGATACGTGACCGTTCTTCCTCATCCAAAGGGGATCGTAAATCGTCAACCTCTATATCAAACTTCTCGGAAAATTCAAAAATCTCTGTTGCCGTCGGATTCGTCAGCGCAATCCAGCAGCCTTCCTCCGGTTCCTGTATCTGGTGGATGGCTCCGTCTATTGTCTTGTAAATCCTTACCACGATTCCCACTTCCCTTCTCTTGCTTTTCTTTTGCCAGGGCAATTCTTTTTTATTATAAATAGTCAAAAATAGCTTTGTCAATTCATACCTTTTCTTTTTAAAAGAGCTTTTAAATAATTTCACATGATCTTTACATAAAAAATTCATTCTGCCTTCCACGTTCTTTACATTTTTTTTCGGCTTCCTATATAATGATTCCAGAATTCCAACGAAAGGAAGTTATACAAATGAGTCAGGTCATCATTCGGAAAAAAAATTTCGTGGTTACCACCTGGGGAGAATCTCACGGCAAGGCTATCGGTGCCGTTCTCGACGGCTGTCCCGCAGGTCTTTCTCTCTGCGAAGAAGATATCCAGGTTTTTCTTGACCGGAGAAAGCCCGGTCAGAGCCGTTATACAACTGCCCGTAAGGAAGGAGATCTGGTGGAGATCCTTTCCGGAGTTTTTGAAGGAAAGACTACCGGTACTCCAATTTCTCTTCTGATCCGCAATACAGATCAGCGTTCCAGAGATTACGGAAATATCGCATACTCCTATCGTCCCGGTCACGCAGACTTTACCTTTGACCAGAAATATGGATTCCGTGATTACCGTGGAGGTGGACGCTCCTCCGGAAGAGAAACCGCCGGACGTGTGGCAGCCGGTGCCATTGCCATCAAGCTGTTAAACGAACTTGGCATTACATTTACTACCTACGCAAGATCCATCGGTCCTGTGGAAATCCGGTCCTTCTCAGAAGAAGAGATCCGAAATAATGCACTCTGCATGCCAGATGCCGACGCAGCCGCAAAGGCATCTGCCTATCTTGAACAATGTCTGAACAGTCAGGACAGTGCTGGCGGTGTGATCGAATGCCGCATCAAAAACGTTCCTGTCGGTCTGGGCGATACGGTTTTTGACAAGCTGGATGCTACCCTCGCTCATGCGATCATGTCCATCGGTGCTGTAAAAGCTGTTGAGATCGGTGACGGCATCAACGTGACACGTCTTACCGGTTCCGAAGACAACGACGGTTTTGTACAGAAAAACGGCATTATTTCCAAAACCTCCAACCATGCAGGCGGTATTATGGGTGGTATGAGTGACGGCAGTGATATCATACTCCGTGCACATATCAAACCTACTCCTTCCATCAGTCAGTCTCAGTCTACTGTGACCAACACCGGAGAAAACCTGGAGCTTGAGATCAAGGGCCGGCATGATCCGGTGATCGTACCGCGTGCAGTAGTCGTTGTGGAAGCTATGGCAGCACTTACCATTACAGATGCACTTTTTAACAATATGAGTGCACGGATGGATCGTATCCACGAATTATCAGCGGTAATTTCACATTTTGACCTATCAGATAAAAAATTATAAATGCGCAAAAAACAGACTCAGGGAAAGTTCCTACTCGTCCCTGAGTCTGTTTTTGTTTGCCTGTACAAGACTTACTTTGATCAATCCTGTTCTTAATCCAACTGCTCGCATGTATCCGGTACCGGCCAGATATGGATACTGTTCGGTGTCTCGATCTTTCTCGGTTTTTCGTTCATCATGATGATATTCTTTTCATAATCCACAGTGAAAACGGTAATACTGTTGCTGGCATGATTGGCAACAGCAATATGCTTGTTATCCGGGAAGATCATAAGATCCTTCGGGTAATCACCACTGATCGGAAGTGTAAATTTCTTGGTCAGAAGGCCTGTTTCCTGGTCTACTGCATACATAGTCACAGTATTTTCCCCTGCTGTTGTACAGAAAAGATATTTACCGTCCGCAGAAAGAGACATACCGGAAGCTGCGTTATGAAGCGCATCATTGGAATCCTCTTTTCCAAGAGTGGTAATGCTCTGAAGCAGCTGGAACTCCGGATTCTTACCGCTTCCGTCATAGCTGTATACCTTCACCTCATTGCTGAGCTCAAAAAGAAGATATGCAAATCTTCCGTCATCACTGAAACGGATGATACGAGGGCCGCTCTCTCTCGGGCAGCGAAGAATGTCAACCAGCTCCAGTTTGTCTTTCTTCTTATTGATACGATAGATCTTAACCTGATCGATACCATTATCTACCGCACAGAGATACTTATTATCCGGTGTCGACGTACACAATTAACATGCGGACGGAAGTTACGCTCTGCCACGCTTCCAAGTCCCTTGTGGAAAACGCCGTCCATAACACTTCCCAGACGGCCGTCTTTATGTGTATGTACAACCGTTACCTTACCATCATGGTACCTGCCACATAAAGATATCTTCCGTCCACATCTGTTGCAAGATAGCAGCCTCGCATTCCGTTGATATCCACACTGTTGAGGCGGGTAAGATCACCGTTCTTGTCTCTTTCAAATACAGCTACACCTTCATCCTCAATGGAATACAGATATTTACCGTTTTTTGATACCGCCAGATGAGAAGCATTGCTAACTTCCACTTCGCTTCGTTCTGTGAGTGTTCCTTTTTCTACATCTACATCGTATACCTGAATTCCCTACTGGTTCCATGGGTATATGTTCCCACGTAAGCCACGTATTTCTTTTTTCCCCATAAGTTCTGGCCTCCTGCTTTTTACATTGGTTACGTATTTTTTGTGTTTATTTTATCACAAAGCTTCTGCAAGAACAAGTTACCATCCTGTTATCTTTTGTGCAATTTTTTTACGCAAAGCTGCCGTTCACTATGGCGTTCACACATGATCCACGCAAATGGATCGGCTCCTGCGCATCCATTACGCCTCTTTACAGATCTCCCAAAGCGCCTCTCATTGCTTCCAGAGTTTCATCAATTACTTCATCTGTATGCGCTGTGGAAAGGAACATCGCCTCAAACTGGGAAGGTGCAAGATGAATGCCTCGTTTCAGCATTCCCTTGAAATATTTTTGCAAAAAGCTCCAGGTTGGATGTTTTTGCAGAAACATAGTCTTTTACCTCCTGGTCTGTAAAGAAAATACTTGCCAGAGAAGAATCATAGTTTACCTGATATGGAAGACCTTTTTCCTCCACGATCTTCTTCAAGCCGCCGTAAAGCTTCTCACCTTTGGCAGCCAGATCTTTGTAGATTTCCTGATGCTCATAGAGATATTTCAGCTGTGTGAAACCTGCAGCCATGGCAACCGGGTTTCCGCTTAAGGTACCTGCCTGGTATACAGGACCACACGGTGAGATCAGATCCATGATCTCCTTACGTCCGCCATAAGCGCTACCGGCATTCCTGCGCCGATTATTTTCCCGTAGGTGACAAGATCCGGACGGATACCAAAATACTCTGCTGCTCCGCCAAAGGCAAGTCGGAAGCCTGTGATCACTTCATCAAAGATCAGCAGACAATTGTGCTCATCGCAAAGCTCACGAAGCCGCTTTAAGAAACCTGGTTTCGGAGGAACCACACCCATGTTTGCTCCTACTGCCTCCACGATCACGCTGCCACATTTCCCTCTTCCTGTTTGAGAAGTGCTTCCACACTGGCGGCATCATTGTAGGTAGCCGTCATGGTATCCTGTGTACAGCCTTCGGAACACCGGCGCTGTCCGGAATACCACTTGCCATGACACCGGAGCCGGCACTTACCAGAAGGCAGTCACTGTGTCCGTGATAGCAACCTGCAAATTTGATGATCTTGTCTTTTCCGGTAAAACCTCTTGCTGCACGGATGGCACTCATAACAGCTTCTGTTCCTGAGTTTACCATACGGATCATATCTACATGTGGAATATGTTCACAGATAAATTCTGCGATCTCTACTTCGATTCCTGTAGCACAGCCAAAGCTCAGGCCATTTTCGCAGGCCTTGATCACACTCTCGCGGATCTCCGGGAAATTATGTCCCAGGATCATCGGGCCCCAGGAATCAATGTAATCCACATAACGGTTTCCATCTACATCATAGATGTAGCATTTATCTGCTTTTTCAATAAAACGAGGTGCCTCAACCGATGGCTCCGTAAGATCTTACCGGGCTGTTTACGCTCCCGGGATTCTTTTTACCGCACGCTCAAATAACTGTTCTGATCTTGTCATCAGCCGATCCTCCCTTCATCCATAAGTCTTGCCAGAAGCTCCGCATAATAGGTAAGATAGATCTGCGCACCGGAACGGAATGCTCCTGTACGCCATCTCACCCACGATCCTTTCCTTCGTCGATCCAGCCGTTTGCAGCTGCTGCTTTTACCATTGCATACTCACCACTGACACTGTATGCGGCAACCGGAACGTTTGTGATCTCCTTTACCTGTCCAGATCATGTCCTGGTATGCAAGAGCCGGTTTTACCATGATGATATCTGCACCCTCTTCCACATCTGCAAGTGCCTCTTTCAGCCCTTCTCTGCTGTTGTGAGGATCCATCTGGTAGCTTTTTCTGTCCCCAAAAGACGGAGCAGAATCTGCTGCCTCACGGAACGGACCATAAAATGCAGAAGCATATTTTACTGCATAGGACATGATCGGTGTTGTATAATGCCCTGCCTTGTCCAGACACTGGCGGATCGCTGCAACACGACCATCCATCATATCAGACGGAGCAACCATATCTGCACCTGCTTCCACGTGGGAAAGTGCTGTTTTTGCGAGAAGCTCCAGCGTCTTGTCATTGTCCACATCATGACCGCAGAGAACGCCGCAATGGCCATGGGAAGTGTACTCACACATGCATACATCTGTTACATAATAAAGCTCCGGAAATTTCTCTTTTGCAATGCGAAGAGCTCTCTGAACGATCCCCTCCGGATCATAGGCACCGCTGCCCACTTCATCCTTATGGTCAGGAATACCAAAAAACATCACACTTCCTACACCGGCTTTGGAAAGCTGCTCCAGTTTATACGGAAGACGGTCCAGGCTGTAACGGTACTGCCCGGTCATGGACGGAATTTCTTCTTCCTTATTTTCTCCTTCCATTACGAACATAGGATACATAAGAGAAGATTTATCCATTCTTGTCTCACGTACCATCTTACGAAGGTTTTCGCTACCTCTTAATCTTCTTGGTCTTTTTGTCAGTTCCATGATCATTCGCTCCTTTTCATATCCTCCACCAGCTTGACAAGACTGTCAATGGTGGCTTTTTCTGACATATATGCTTTCATTCCAAAGCTCTCAGCAGCCGCCTTCGTCTGTCTGCCGATGCAGGCCGCCTTAACCTTTGAATAATCCAGTCCTTTTGTTCCCTCCACAAATCCCTTCACAGTGGAGGCACTTGTAAACACCGCACAGCTGATCTGTCCTGTTTCAAATTCCTTCTTCTCATCGATGAGCTGGCTCTTTTCGTAAAGAGTCTGATAGGTCGGAACATCCTCGATCACAGCACCTGCCTGTGCAAGAAATGCCGTGAGCTTTTCATTGCCCTTTTCTGCCGCGGGATAAGTATCTTTTCTCCACCGGAAAGAAGCTCTGAAAGTTCCTTTCCAAGAGTATCCCCGTCATATACCGACGGCACAAAATCTGCCAGCAATCCTCTTTCCTGCAAGGCCTTTTTTGTTCCCTCCCCAATCACGGCCAGACGAGCATTTCCCATGGCACGGATATCTTTTCCATGGCGGATCAGTTCTTCAAAAATACCCTTACACCTGTAGGCTGGTAAATACAAGCCACTGATATTCCTCCAGGTGATCCAACGCTTTATAGAGACGGCTCTGGTCTTCCATGGGGACAGTACGGATCGCCGGAAGCTCCAGAACCTCCGCGCCTTTTTCACGAAGCTTGTCCGCAGTTCTGGAAACAAGCTCTTTCGGTCTTGTGACAAGGACCTTCCATCCTGAAAGCGGCAGTTCTTCATACCAGCCAAACTTCTCTGCCAGTGTACATACCTTACCCACCACAATGATCGCCGGTGTCTCGATCCCCTGGCGTTTCACCTCTTCTTCCAGGGTAGAAACTGTTGCTACGATCCGTTTCTGACCTGCTGTAGTTCCCTTCTGCAGGATCGCCGCAGGCATGTCCTTTTCCATTCCTGCACCTATCAGACCCTCGCAGATATCCGGAAGTGCGGACACGCCCATCAAAAATACAAGCGTTCCCTTTGTATCAACAAGTGCCCGGAAGTCTATATCATATTCTTCTCCGGCCCTCTTATGTCCTGTAATGATGTGGACTGAAGAACAGAAATCCCTGTGTGTTACCGGAACCCCGTTATATGCCGGTACTGCAATGGAGGAAGTAACACCCGGAACAACCTCATAAGGGATCCCATTCTCCCGAAGAAGCTCCAGCTCCTCTCCTCCTCTTCCAAAGAGGAATGGATCTCCGCCTTTCAGGCGCACCACACGAAGACCCCGCTGTGCCTCCTCAAGAAGTACCTGATTGATATTTTCCTGACGCATGATATGGTGACTGGCACGTTTGCCTACATTGATCAGCCTGGCATTTTCCGGGATTCTTGACAGAACTCCCTGACCTACCAGACTGTCATAGACGACCACATCTGCCTGTTCCAGCACTTTGAGGCCTTTTAATGTAAAAAGGCCGATATCGCCAGGACCCGCTCCTACCAGCCATACTTTTCCTGTTTTCATCTGTTTTCTCCTTTTTTCCGAAGAGTTTCTGCCAGTTCCCTGCCTAAGCTTTCCGCATCTGCCTTATTGCCACGCAGTGTTCCTGTTACATAGGAACCGTCTTTTTCATTATAATAAAGCCCTCTGAGATAGATCTCATCCCCGAGAATTTCCGCATGGGCAGCCACCGGAGAAGAGCATCCTCCATCCAGGAGCTTTACAAAAGCACGCTCCGCACTTCCCGCGGTCCAAGCATCCTTATCACAGTAGCCCTCCAGGAAATCATAAGCTTCCCCTTTTCTTCCCTGTACAGCAAGGATTCCCTGACCGGCAGCCGGAATGATCTCATCTGCTGTAAAATACCGGTTGATCCTGGATTCCAGTCCAAGTCTCTTAAGCCGGCAGCAGCCAGGATCAATGCACTGTACTGTCCTTCATCCAGCTTCCGGAGTCTTGTCTGAAGATTTCCGCGGATACTTCTGACATCCATATCCGGATACAGTTTTTTAAGCTGTAAAGTTCTCCTTAAGCTGGAGCATCCAAGGGGCTTGCTTTTATCAAGTTCAGAAGCTCCCTCAGGAAGAACCAGTACGTCTCTCGGATCTTCTCTTTTGGAAAAAGCCAGAAGCGGCAGCTCCTCCGGAACCTCCATAGGCATATCTTTCAGGCTGTGTACAGAAAGAATACTTCTTCCATCTATCAGTGCTTTATCCAGCTCCTTTACAAAAAGCCCTTTTCCGCCAACCTTATCCAGTGTACGGTCCAGAATGATATCCCCGGTAGTTTTCATAGTGAGGATTTCCACTTCCAGATCCGGATTTTTTTCTTTTATGTAGTCACGGACCATTTCGCTCTGCAGCACTGCAAGCTTACTCTCTCTGCTGCCGATCACGATCTTATCTCTCTTCATCTTCATCCTGCTCTCCCAATACTTTTTCCAGCGCATTCTGGATCTCTTCCCTTACACGCTTTGCTTTTTTGTGATCCAGTCCGCTGGCTGTAACTCCAACTACCATTTCATCCCGCATATATAACGCCTGGGAAATAAAAATCACAGGTTCCCGGTCGGAGGCTACATTAACATAAATGCCCTCCTCCTTACAGACACGGTGGATCTCATCATTCAGCTTCCAGTCATTGGTGGCTGCGATCACCATATATGCATTGGCAAAATCAGAACGTTTCACGGGACGGATATACAGAGTCACGGTTCCTGCTTTCCCGAGATCCATAAGCTCCTGGGTCACTTTTGTAGCCACTACCGTGATATTTCTTGTAAATTTCAGAAGAGTTTTTATTCTTCTGGTAGCAATATTACCACCACCTGCCACAACGATATTTTTATCGGACAGGTCTATAAACATGGGGAAATAAGGTTTATTCTTCATAAAGTTTCTCCAGTCCTTCCACACATTCCAGAAAAGCATCCTGGTTCAGACTGTCCCGAAGCCCGAAGATCAGCTTGTTCACAACCTTTCCGGCTGCAGTATCCACTGCTTTTTTCAGGTTTTCTCTGTCTGAATCCTCCATAGGAGTTTTCCGGAAGATTTTTTCGATCCTCAAGTTCAGATCTTCCACAGCATCCGCTTTGATCTCCTGGATGCGCGGGATGATATCACGACCTTCCAGCCACTGGAAAAATTCGTTCATCTGGGCCTTCACAATGGCTCCTGCTGCTTCTAGGTTATCTGCAAGTTCCTTCGGTGTCTCGCCGGTTCGGAAGCTGTCCATATCATAAAGTGTGATGTTATCTTTTTTTCGGATCTCCGGATCAATATCTCTTGGAACTGCCAGATCGATAAGGATCATAGGTCGTTCCACACGTACATCCTCAAACAATTCTTCCGTCAGTGTATAATTGGGGCTTGCTGTTGCGCTGACCACCAGGTCACACTCCGGCAGATAATCCATTCTCTCACCATAATTGATCCTGCTGCATCCAACAGGAATGCTCACAACACCACTTCTGTACTGACGGATCGTAACCGTCACATCCGCTCCTGCTTCACGCAGTGTCTGGGCAGCCATCTTCCCCATCTCACCGTTTCCGATCACCATACAGACTTTATTGCGAACATGATAACCGCCCTCTTCCAGAAAACGGATGGCCTGATGGATCACAGAAGGATTTCCATGGGAAAACGGCACTTCCGTTTTGATCTTCTTGCCTGCAGTTACCGCCATACGGAAAAGCACCTCCAGAACACTGTCTGTGGTAAACTCATCCCTTGACATACTCAACGCATCTTTTACCTGGGTCAGGATCTGATCTTCCCCCAGGATCTGGGATTTCAGTCCGCTGGTAAGATAAAACAGGTGTTCCACCGCCTCTTCGTTTTCTCTGCTGGTAAAATACTTCTGGTATTGTTCTCCCTGCACACCTTTCAACGAGCAGAGCCACTGATACAGGTCCGGCTTCTCCTCATCTGCAGTACTTACCCACAGTTCCAGCCGGTTACAGGTCGACAGAATAATACACCCGCAGATCCCAGCTTCTTCTTTCAGCCTGCGCAGCGCCTCTCCGGTATTTTTACGGGTAAAAGCAAACTGCGCTCTGACATCTACAGGTGCCATATTATGATCGATTCCAATCATGAATATACTCATGTCCTACGTTTCTCCTTTGTTTCCACAATCTTTTATAATGATAAACATTTCCGTAAGGAAAGTCAACTACGATTGACAATGTCAGCCCTCCCTTTTATAATATCTTATGGTAGAAATTGCGGATCATCTTTATATTCCAGCGGAGAATATAAAGAGTTTATCATAATCACCATAATTATCAGGATGGAGGAAATCCCCGTATGAACTCAGCTTCAAAAAAAGCGATCCTAGTAGTAAGTTTCGGCACAAGCTATGAAAACACCCGTAAGCTTACCATCGAGGCCATCGAGCACGATATTGCCGATGCATTCCCGGCCTGTCCCACCTACCGTGCATGGACAAGCAAAATGATCATTGCCAAACTGAAAAAGCGGGACGGTCTTACGATCCACACGGTAAAGGAGGCTCTGGAACAGATGCTTCTGGATGGTATCACCGATGTGATCGTACAGCCGACTCATGTGATCAACGGTATCGAAAATGATCAGATGAAAGCCGATGCGCTTTCTTTTCGTGACCGTTTTTCCAGTATTGTTTTCGGAAATCCTCTTCTCACAACAGAAGAAGATAACCAGGCGATCGTCCGGGTAGTTGCAGATGAATTCCGGGACATGGATCCGGACACTGCACTTGTACTGATGGGACATGGAACAGAACACTACGCAAACACGGTTTACGCTGCTTTGGATTACCGTTTTAAAGATACCGGACATAAAAATATTTTTCTTGGAACTGTAGAAGCCTATCCAGCCCTGGACTCCCTTCTCCGGGCTGCCGACAGCTTTCATCCGAAAAAGATCGTGCTGGCGCCTTTCATGATCGTAGCCGGCGACCATGCACAGAACGATCTGGCCGGTGCAGATCCGGACTCCTGGATGAACCGTCTTTCTTCCGAAGGATATGAAGTCACCCCTGTACTGAAGGGACTTGGCGAATATCCCCAGGTCCGGCAGATCCTTGTGGAACATGTACAGCAGGCCATGAACGCTTCGATCTGACAGAGATCAGATGATCCATATATATCCCTCATAAAAACTCACCGTGATCCATCCCTGGATCTTCCGGTGCAGTTTTTTATTTTTATGAATTAACTTT
>ENA-OQAN01000193-OQAN01000193.1-human-gut-metagenome-genome-assembly--contig:-NODE-193-length-33606-cov-2.373548_pt1 | contig 33606 bp, 42 predicted proteins | sample MGYA00242735_ERZ504527 | MGnify/ENA primary metagenome ERZ504527 (study PRJEB26092, sample SAMD00036230) | human gut metagenome | host: Homo sapiens | study: EMG produced TPA metagenomics assembly of... | reverse complement strand
ATGCACCTGTATTATTGATCTCAGTTTTTCTCGCATCGATTGTGTCGTTTATAGCTTTCTGAGACGCATCCACCATAGAATTTTTTGTTGCAGTGATTTCATTTTTTATCTCCTCCGCTTTTGTATCTACGGATTTGTTTATGGTTTCTATTGCACTCGTTGTCTTTTCAGAAAACGTATTGTCCAGTCCAGCAATTTTATCATTTACATTTTTCTCAGATGTCGCAGCGGATGATGCAGCCTTTTCAGCCGCATTTTTGTATCCGGCAACAACATCTTTTGCATTCTCCGCATCTCTGGCCGAAGCTGCTGCTGCTCCGGCTGAGTTCGAAGCCGCCTGTGCACTTATTTCTGAAGCCTTTGCACTTGTCTCCGCCTCAGATGCTTTTTCTTTTGCTGTCCTGGCCGCTTCTTTAGTTTCTGTCACTAAGTTTTTGAAATCTGGAGTTGCTTCTCCCGGTACTGAAGAACAGAACCATCTGTCTGTACTTTCGCCAGGAGATGGGCGCACACCAATCGTCCGTTTTCCAGGCATACATATGAGCCGCCCTCGTATGAAACCATATCTAAGAAGTTGTATGTTTTAGAGTCAGAGTAGCTTCCATCGGGGTTTGTCGTAACATTTCCCATGTTAGTCCACTGGCCACTTCCTGTTGTTTTATTTGCCATTAACCTCTATCCCTCCATTTGTATTCGAGCTTAGAGCCGTTAAGTCTAAACTCTATATCCGTTTCTTCTGGATTATTCCGCATAAGAAGACAAGGAGCTGAATGCGAAACTCGACAAAGCACACATTTCCATCCTCGCCTTTCAGATCAGCTTCCTTTTCTTTTACATAAGCATCGATATCATTCTTCGCATCTTCCACCTGTCCAGGGATTCCCATTACCGCCTGTTCTGCCTGATGTGCATAATATTTTGCGTTATCCATAAGACTCTCCGGATCTTCTGCCAATCCGACAGCGAATCTCTCAGCCAGCTTTCCGTATTTCTGGACATTCATATTTGTTGCGTCAAAATATCTGAGAATCTGTTCAAAGTAGTTCTTAGCTTCCGCTACGGTATCGCCAGAAGTATAGCCGGCATTGACTACGATAATGGCAACTTTATTTGTCACCATGAAGTCTCCTGCCATTACAGAAACATAGCAAACCCCGGAAGTCTTAAAAAAGCTATCCGGGATATCACATCTGTCTTCTTCTAACAGCTTTGGCTCTTTCGTTCCTTCTGCGTTTTCAAACACAGCTGTTTTTGCCAGCCCATCCCAATCCGTAGAATGAAACTGAAATACTGCCGTAAACACATTTTTGATGCCTTCTGTTGCGAAAATATTCTCCGTTTTTGAAATCTTGAGGTTTTTGACATTAAAGATAACTTCTTGTTTTATCATTTAAAACACCTCTCTTTTTTACCACATTTTTCCGATATTATCGCTTTTTGTTATTTAATATCGAAAATCGTTATAAACTGCACAGCATATCCCATTCAGGTTTGCTGATAATGTTAAGTGCCCATTCTTCCGGTACATGATTCTCCATATGCTTGTCGATATTATTTTTCTCATAATAGTGATTCCAGAAATAAATATTTCCCAGCGCACGTGCTTTGTGCATATCGCAAATATAAGTTGCTCTTGCATCCGGTGTACCGAACACCTGATAGTTGTATGCAGTACACCAACTACAGCCTTCTGCGACAGGACAGTTAAAACACTCGTCCGTACTCTGTGTTCTCCGATCAATTTTCTTGAGACATTGCACACGGCCTTTGTGACATTCACACTGGCAGATTCCTGTATCCACATCTCCTATACTATATGGTTCCTGCTGCCCTGCAAGAGAGCTTTCCATATACCGCAAACATGGATATATGATGCCATCTGGTCAACTGCCAGCATAACACCATTCCCGCCGCACCAATTTTCAAGATCATCCTCCTGCTTTGGACGAAAATACTTTCCTCAAACAAGGAAATATAATTAATCCTTTTCCATGTCAAGGTTGTGATCCAAAATATAATCAGCTAGCTTTTTCAGCTGATCGTAAAAAACTGTGGCGTGAACCGGTTTCCATCCTTCCTCATACACACAGTTCGCATTAATCTCGTTATATCCAAGTTCGATCATATGCGTGATTGCATCGTATGTGTGCATTACATTCGCCGGAGCTATAGTAACTTTACTTCCCATGTATCCGCCCTTATTCGTCCAGTCTTTTGCCGCTGCAATCGCAAGATCATACGAGGGGCGACCGTCTGGAAACACTCTGCAGGAATCATGCAACTCTTTATTACCATCAACGGTAACGGAAAAAGACAGTCGGTTGTTCCATTTCTGCAAAACCTTCTGTACCTCTGACTCGAAGTAGCACACACCATTACTGCAAATAGAAAACATTGTTTTCATAAGCCATGGATGATTTAGTTCTATCATCTGGCCAATAGTGTAACTGCAGATTCGATCAATCAGCCCTACTTCCAATAGCGGTTCTCCACCGATAAAGTCAATGATAAGGCCCGGGGAACGCCTTGGATTGATATAATCTCCCATGCCCTTTTCTCCAGTTAACAGAAGATCAATCATCTTCTTTGCCGTATCGAAAGACATTTTCTTTTTGCCCTTATGTGTCTGGTAACAATACTTGCATGCCAAATTGCAGTCATCAGTGACCTGAAATGTAACGGTCTGAGTCAGAATCTTTTCTGTCCCTACCGGTTCGTGCAGCTCAGGATATAATCTGCTCAGCCTTTCGGAATATTGTTCTGTTCTTTTCATTCGATTCCCTCAATTGTACAATTGCACAAAATATCTACTTTTAATTCAGCTGTTCTGTATTCCAGATTCCATCTGATCTTATGGCCTTTCAGCGCAGCCGGAATATACTTTCGCTCAAGTTCTGCCACAGCCATCTGAAACTGCGCGTCCAATTCAACTCCCTGTTTCTGATATACCTTAAACGCCTCACCATTAACAATTCCTACATCATCTGGATGTGATTCGATAATCCTCTGAAGGACGTCTTTTGCAAAACCTCTTTCATAGTCCAACCTCTCGATGTACTCCGCCTCTTTGCTGTCTACTTTAATAATTACTGTTCTCATATTTTCCTCCTAATTAAATTGAATATATCGGTGTAGTCGCTGTCCAAAACACTGATTCCTGCAGGTCCCGCCACAATCGCTCTGGCAGCTTGTTGAACAGGATTCTGAACAACCGCCGCAGGAATTTCCGCATCCGGAAGAACAACTACTTTTACAAGTTCCCTGACAGCTATCTGTGCATCCAGAGCCGCAGGAGCTTCCACAACCGCTACATCCGGAACATCCTTGGCAAGATTGAGTACAGGAAGCTGTGCACTTATTATCACAACCCTGACAAGAGCCAGAACAGGTACCGGAGCAAGTGCCGGAACAGGTGTCAGAGCAAGTGCCAGAACAGGTATTGCTGCATCCTTCACAAGTCCGTGTGCACGAAGAATAACATCCGCCTTCACACCAGCTGTTGCAGTCGTTCATACAATTCGCTGTGCATGTCGTGTTGCAACTGCCTTTGCATCCACCTGTGCAGTCATCAGCACAGGTCGCAAAGCAACTGTTTCCACAGCCACCTGTACAGTCTGCGCAAGTGTCTGAACAATTTGCTGTGCATGTCTGGAAGCAATCTGTTTTGCATCCTGCCGTGCAATCGTCGGCACACTCCCTTTGGCAGCCTGTGCATTCGTCCGAGCAATTGTAGTTACACTGCTTTGTGCAAGTTGTATTGCATGTTCCCTTGCATGTTCCGCTGCATATTGTGCTGCAATTTCGAGAACAGCTTGTCCCGCACCCACCGCAGTTACCAGACGACGTAGACTTACAACTAGTCGCACAACTCGTTCCACATCCTTTGGAGCACGCCATAATATCACCTCCTCTCGTTATGTAGTCATTGCACCGGTTGTACATCCGGAGCCGCAGGTATGTGTGCATCCAGAAAAGCAACCATTCGAACACCCGCCGCAACTCGTTGAGCAACCGTCTGAACAGCTTTTTGCACAAGAGGTATCACACCCACCTGTGCAACCGCTACAGCCCTGGCATCCAGACGAACAAGAACCTACGCACAAACCTGTGCATAGCCCTCTGCAACCACTCTGGCTAGACTGCTTATCTATTATCGCCAGTGTATCAACGAATCTCTCTGCCCGATCTACGATTACATCTGCACCACTATGGCTCTGTTGCAGGCTATTATCCTGCAAAAAATCCGCCACATTAAGCAGCGGATCAATAATCTTTTGTATATGTTCATCTGTAATATCTCCTCCTGTTACCGGAGAAATATTGTAATCATAATCCGAAGCCGCAAACCTGCGCATAGAAGCATTTTCTCCATGATCAGAATTACTTCGTCTTATCATTTCTGCCTTCACTTTTGCCCGTAATGCAACGAGCCTCTCTGCCGATATCATATAATCACCTACAAGCTTGTGATCGCTGTCTGGGCCGGCTGAAGCATCACATAATCAACGGACACCGTAATGTTTGCACTGTTCTTCAACATTTTTGCAGTAATAGTAACGGTATCATTTAACTCAACATTAAGCCCAAACGTCTGAAATATTCCCGCTCTCTCAAACATTTTAGCAGTAATAATTCTGGTTTCCAGTATAGTCCCGCCAGACGTTACGCTTAATTCGATCAGCCTCCACTGTCTGAATTTGCGTTTACTTTCAGTCTTATAAGTAAGCTGTAAAGCCCTTTTCTAAGACCATCGATTGCTTTAGAAAAAAGTGTCTGCACAGTTGCTGTCGAAGATGTTTTCCGGATCACACTGAATTGTGCGCTTGCATCTGCAATGTTTGCGTCCACAGACAGCTCTAATCCTCCATAGGTGTTGTCAGTCGCAAGTGTATCAATGCGTTCGATCATCTTCGCAACCCGCCGTTCAAGATATATTGTATTAAGCAGCAATGTTCGAAACATGGGATTAACCACATCCGCATGAACCAGGTCCTTTGTCTCAATGATTCTCAAAATTTCATTGAACTCCGGATTCTCCGGGATAACCACGTTCGCCATCTATAATCATCTCCTTACTGTAAAACATCATCAATTTCAAATCTCATTGATACATTCGAATCTTTACCTTTTGGAAGAAAATTAGCAATCATGATGATGTCTCCTTCAGAGTCATACAATCCGATCTCACTTATGCTCTTTCCGTTGGCTTCAGATCCATTTAATGTGCAATAATATTCACACTTGTTTTCATTGGTTTTAAGCGTATGTCCATCTACCGCTTTTCGAAGAAATTCATTTTTCAATGTTTCTCCCGGACTAAGAACTGTTGAACCATTCGAGCCGCCACTTCCAAACGCAAATCCTACAATCTTAGGCAGAGCGATCTCTCCGGCTCTGGCTCTTAGGATTTTCGTCCTTCCTACTACTGTTACCTTTCCTTCCATCACAATTCCTCCGTTGTTACTTCTGTATCAAATTTTATCGTTCCATCCCATTTATACTCACCATTCCACTGATTAAGGTTCTTGTAGATCATTACATTCCCAGTCATTCCGACCGGAAGCTTTTCTGTTATCTCGTATTTAACTTCTATTAACGGCACAGAATATCCTTCCATCCAGGTATGCTGCATTCCTATATCTAACGCTGGGAATAGAACTCTTTCCCTCTCACTGCATATTGCGGCTTCAATAACATATCGAGCCTGCATTGACAGATGAGATGGCTTTATTTTGCGGATATATCCCAGTAAAACATCGACGGAATATATCGGATAATCTGCTCCGATCAATAGGTCGATACCAAACACATACTTCTCTACCTGCTCCGAGACGCTCGCAGAAAGCCCAAATACGGTCTGTATAATGTTCTCGAGCCTATAAGGCGTAATGGACGATCTGGCCGTCCTATCGCGTCGATTCACGACTGCTTTTCGGCGATCATCAATGTCTTTTGTCCTGTCAATCGGTATTCCATACGTCAGTTCATGGAAGTAAATTCCCCATGCCGCTGTTTCCGGAAATGCCTGCTTCTGCGCTTCGCCAATCCTCCTGCTTGCAGTCTCCAGTTCCAGCCCGATAACTTCGTATATCCATTTTCCGACGTACGACTTATCATACCATCCTCTCGTCACATACGTCAGGAGCCTCTGAGCAACCTCATTCGTAGGAAAATGTTCCAGATCAACATTGTCTATATGCATCTCTATCCCTCCGTAAAATTAAGCTCCGTCGCAGTTGTGATCGGATAATAGTCTGCCGCAACCGATATATTGTTCGTATTTTCATTTATACGAAAATCTGAGAAATCAATTACTCCGGCTGTGTTAGACAACAATGCAGATGCAACCGTATACCGGATTTCTTCACTGTCCTTAGCTTCCCTGTAGTAGGTCTTTAATGCTGTCAGGAATGCTTCCTTTACATTATCGATACTGTAATTGCTTTCCAGTTCAAGTACTGCACTGTAGGATATGGTCATATCCTTCACTGTAGATATCGTCACGGATGCTCCAATTGGAGCCAGACGCTTCATTCTGCCTTCGGAGTATACAATATAGTCTTCAACCGCCTGCAATGTTTCTTCTCCGACTGCACTTCCGTCCGGATCCGCAACAACAACCTTAACAGTTCCAGGTCCTTTCCATTCAGCTTCCACGACAGCAGAACCAACACCGGACACCTCTTTCGCCCAGCGACATAATCTGCGTCACATCCTACAAAGGAAACCTCTGCGGAGCGAAGCTTTTCAAGGATTCTTTCCCGGTATGTGTCGTCGTCCTCTTCGTCTGTGCCACCCCTGATAGGATTCTCATTCGTCACAGAAGTAACATTCTTGTTTGGCTGTTTCTGCAATGTCACAGTATTTCTTGTCACATTATAAGAAGCTCCTGCGAGAACAGACGCAACAGCTATGCCAACCGTTCCCTGTTCTGGGATAGTTACCTCCTCAGTCGTCGCAAATTCAACAGATTCGACATCTGTCGTACCTTCTGTACAAAATACCGTCCCTTCCTCGATAATCGTTCCAGCGATGCCTGTGACGGTCACATGACCGGATGCTCTGCTCGCCTGCTTTCGTGTAACCTTTGCAGATACACCATGCAAATCAAGCCATTCACCCCAAGCCCACATCGGGAACATCAACATCAATGTTCGGGTAAGGTTGTACTGTATCAGTCTGGAGATCTCGATTGCAGTCGGCATGGTAAAATCATATGGAAAGTCTGCCGGCATATCAGATATATCAACTGGCAGATTATTCATCATCCGGGACTGGATTGTATCAGGATCGCTGTTATCTATAAATTCTGGAGTTACAAATTCTTCTGTCAAATTCTCATCTCCTTTTCAATGTTACTTCTAAATCGAATTTCTCCCAGTGTATTGCGTACACTGTAAATTTCACATGGACCACAGATGGTTCCCATTCAAATTCAAAATCCTCTACGGATTCAGTCCTTGGATTTACCATCAGAGCCTCTTCTATGGTACGTTCAATTGCCAGTTCCACAGCTGTGTCATCTTCTTCCTTCATGGCATCTTCCATCTCTGCACCGATGTCATCGTCGTACCCGAGGCAACTATATCTTTCTGTTGATACGGCCTTCACGCACCATATCTTGTACGCTTCAAGTCCTTCGTTTTTGAGCATACAAAAAGGAGATTTACAAACGAAATCTCCTTTCTCTAAGTCCCACGCCACAGATGGCTTGTACTCTGTATCATATTCTTCATTTTCTTCCTCATATTCCGGTATATCCACCACCGGATATAAGTTATTGTCTGCCATATTTCCTCCTATACCGGTCTGGTTATAATGTCGATCACAACTGCCGTGTCCTGTACCCATGCAATCAGTACCCTATCTCCTGCCTGTAACTGCCGCATTGATTCCGGAAGATATGCTTTCCCAGAATGCTCAGTCTGCACATCACAGAATGCATCTCCCGTCTTTCCAAGGTAAGCTGTCTGCACACCCTGTAATCCCTCTTTGGAATCGCAATCGGGAAAGTGTTCGAGAGTAGGCTACCATCTGCCTGAATTTCTGCAAAATCAAGGCATAGGGGTTTATCTGCGTGCTGTTTCATTCTACTATCAAGAGCTGCTGCCAGTCTCGACACTCCATCATTACTATCAAATGCCATCCTCTACCTCCCGTTAATCGAATGTTCCTTCATCTACCCATCCACATAGGTGTGTTTCGCTCCAATCAAGACCTTCCAAACACCAAGGATGTGCGCTGCCCGGATTGCTATGCGTGATCTTTGCTTTTCCTGCTGCAACCTGGTAGCCAGATGACGCATCCGAAGAAACATAATGTGTACCGCCATGGAAATTGACTGTATCGCCAACACTAAAATTTCCAGTCTTTTTCTTGTTTCCAGAACTGGAAGAAGATGAAGATTTCAGCTTTGTTTTCTTTAGGCTCATTGTCATTTCCATCTTATCGCAGTCATGGGTTATTGCTTTTACCCAATAATAGCCGGATCCTGTTGACATTTTTATATGAACGATGTCGCCTTTCCGGATAACTGGCATATCGACAGTAACCACCTTGATTTCCTCTTTCGGCTTTCCATCATCTTCAAGAGTCTCCTTAGCTGTCTTTTTAGCCTCATCTAAGCTGTCGTCTTTGGCTCTTGTAATAATCTTCTGCCGGATGCCGTATTTCGTCTGTCCATCAACTGTGGCTTCTACTGGTCTACGCTTATCATCATCTGCCTCTCCAAGAATTTTCACCCTCGTGACCATTCCCGAAGTGCTTATTTTATGAGAAACGCTTATCATGTTCTCGGTCTCACCGAAATGATAGATATTGCTGTTACTGCCAATTCCCAGAATCTGCGCCTTGCCCTTTACGGAACGAATAACGGAATATCCGCCGCCTTTCTTTTTCGCCTCATCCAAGATGTCCTTAACCAGTGTGCCAAGTTTCTTTTTATCTTCCTTTATCACGCCATGAGCTACGTCTGGACCGGTGTATTTGTTTATTGTTATACCCCACTTTTTGAAAAAATCCTGTATAACCTGCTTTGTCCGGGCACCACTTGAATAATATACGCAGTCCTCGGACTCCTGCAGATCATACAGGTTATCATAAGCTTTCAGCTGTAGCGGCTGGCTGCTCGATTTAGCAGATGGATTCCACTCTACAATCCGGCCACGCATGGCTTCATGTGCAGTTCCTGTCTTGTATCGGTAATACAGGTACAGATAACATCCAGGTTTCGTCAAGCTGGAGAGTCTGCCCTTTGTGGTCTTATCGTTCTTCACTGTGCACGACAGCTTCGCCGCAAGCTCATTTTCCAGTTCTTCCCAGCCCAGATCTTCAACAAAATTTGTTATGTCGTATTTCTTCTTTTTCTCGGTCACAAGTACCAGATAATAAGAATATTTAAGTGGGTCAACCATCTAACCTCCTTTACGGTATCGTAAGGATAGTTCCAGGGAATATCCAGTCCCCTTGGTTGCTATCCTTATGCCCGTATTTTTTCGCAGCCTTTTCTATCGCTGTCTTATTTGCATCATAAATCTTTTTCCAATCTGCTCCTGATCCGTAAAATTTCTTTGCGATATTCCACAGGCAGTCACCAGTTTTAATGGTGTATGTCTGTTTTTTCTTATCTGTTGAACTCTTTTTCAGATTCGTTCTGGTTGTCGTCTTCTTTTTCTTCTTATCAATGCCAAGGTCCTTTGTGGTCTGGATTTTAAGCGGACGATAACGATAAAAGGAAATGCTATAAGAGTAATCTCCTTTCCCGCCAAATTTCTTATATTCAAAGCTATTAATCGTCACATCAACATTGATGCCGCCGCCGGCAGAAATGATAAGGTTCAGAACCGTTCCCTTATCTCGCCAGTTTTCCAGCTTCTTTATAACAGATTTCGGATCCAGCCACTTCGTATGTATGGTGGACATCTTTTTTCTGGCTCTTCCCCAGAGGTATCCATCCCATTCATATGTTCTTATATCAGGTCCGGTTGGAAATGCAAACACGCCCTGTTTTATAATGTCGTATTTCTGATATTTTGCATTTCCTTTGACCCTTATCTCTTTGTCTGGAAGAGAAGGAAAACGAAGGCTAGATTTCTTATTAGCTGCTTCTTTTACAGTTACTTCCATGTTTCCCCTCCTTCCTAAGTTGGCATATTTGCATATGATTCAAGCAATCTTGTTGCCAGTTCACCAGACATCTCATTAATCAGCTCTTTCAGTTTTTCCTTGATGGTATTGACAGTATCATTTCCGCTATTTCCGTTGATATTGAATACAGGTTCATGTTAATCACAACCTGCCCCTTGTCTCCGCTACCAGAAGAATCTCCAGAGGTCGAGTCTGAGGAACCGCCTGACAACGGAACATCACCAATCATGCCGCCGTCTGCATACTCTTTGACACCCAATGCCCGTCCAGCCTGTAACCACAGATCCATGCCCCTGCCACGCGTTTTGAGCCAAGAGGAATAATTGCCTCTGGACCATCCTCACCTACCCAGGATAACAGCGGACCGGTTACAATACTTCCTTCTGCATTGCCTGCAATAGAAGCAGTCACGGAAGATCCACTTCCAGAAGTTGTAATTCCGGCACTAGGGTTCGTGATATGCCAGTCAAGAGTTACATTGACCGTACAGGACGCAGGAATCGGATTAGAGAAGGTAGACTGTACTTCTCCTGCAACTTCAGAATATACTTCTGCGGCATTGTTTGTCTGATCGAGTGTTACGTCAGTGTGTCCGTCTGCCGGCATAGATTCAGAGAATGTACTTTCAACCTCTGACTGCGCCTGCTCTTTTGCTCCGGACGCATCTGTGGTAGCATCAGTGATATTAACGTTTGCCGTTGTATCTGTCTCAACCGGTTCCGTTTCGGTCTGTTCTGCGGTTGCACTCTGTATACCAGAAGTATCAACCTGTACCAGTTCCTGTGGAATCGTTACTGTTGCTCCAGACGTTACAGTTATGTCATTCGCCGCAAGCTACCGGATTCCATGCCAAGAGCCGCCTCAATCTGCGCTGTAGCTGATTCTGAATCAACTTCAACGTTTGATAAGTCCACCTTAACTCCTTCGGCGGTAACAGAAAACTCTGCTCCCTCAGTTGTTAACGCAGACATAGCGTCACTTATTGCAGCTTGTGCGGCATCACCATTCACTTCTGCCTTCAAGGTATCCATTGAAATCGTAATCTCATCTCCAGGATGAATAATGTACGGTTCTTCAATGCCGTTTTCTTCTGCGATCTTATGCCAATCAACGCCCAGTGCATTTCCGATATCCCAGAGACAGTCACCAGCTTCAATCTTGATTTTTGCACCCTCTGCCGTAACTTCTTCAGTAGTTGCAAGATCTCCAAGTTTTTCGTTCATAGCCGATACCCAGGAATCTTTATCAATATCCACATCTCCATCTACAGCAGCTCTCAGCCCTTCAAGCGTTATTTCATCTGTCGTCGTTTCTGCTGTAGCCCTGTCAATTGCAGTTCTAAGCTCATCAGGCAACTGCTCTCGTACGCTTTCGTACATCGGATTATTCGGATCCGTCAAAACACTCTTCATTTCTTCGCTTCCAGATTCGAGAATCTGGTTTGCGTAATTCTGCCAAGCCGCATCAACGTCACCTGCCGCCGCACCAACTTCGATTGCTTCCTTGTACCCATCCATAAGGCTTTGTGGCACTGCCTGCCCTGCTTCTCTGTACTGGTCAATCAGGCTTCCCATCTGACTAACATCCGGAGCCATCGACTGATACAATTCGTTTAGCGCTCTCTGATCGGCATTTGCACCAATTCCCAGGAAGCCTTTTCCATTATCCATAGACGTAAACATATTATCAAAGGTGCTTGCAATCGTACCATAAGCTCCGCTCTGTAAGCTGGTTTCCGCACTCTTCAAGCATTCTGCGCAGTTTCTGTAAGCGTCTGGATGTTTCCAGTAATCTTCTCACCATATGTATCATTCAGGGTATTACTTCCAAGTTCAAGGCTCTTGGCTAATTCGGAGCCTTGCTGTCCTCTTACATACCACCCTGTCTGCTCCTGATAACTCTGATTCTGCGCGTGAGTAATTCTTCCGGCAGCTTCCATGGCATTCAATTCTGAATACCACTGAGTAACATCCGCCTGAACACTTTCCATTGCGGTCTCACGCTGGCTTCGCATTTCATCCATCAAATCTGTGAACGAACCGCTTTCCAGGTCAGCAGCACTCATATGTCCGTATTTCTGGTTAATCCAGTCCCACTGCGCTTGTGCTTCGGCTTCTTTCCAGCGGGCAGTAATGTTATTCATCTTCTCCTGCAATGCACTAATAGCTTCTTCTTCATTCACATCAATGATGCCGTCTCTTAGGGCTTCTGATACCTTTTGCGACAACTGACTGGATAAATCGGATAGCTCTAAATTGTCCGCTCTAGCCCATTCCTTGATGTTCTGGGCTAATGTCTGGCCGTCTTCTGTCCCTCCGAGATATGTCTGGACATGAATGTGAGCCGCAAATGTACGACTCTCCAACTCAGATATCTTGCTTTCGACAAAAGTATTAATATTATCCGTATATTCCTGCTGTTCATCAGCTGTCAAAGTGATTCCAACTCTGCTCTTGAACTCAAGGACATCATTTGATTCTAAAGCTTTCTGTGCTTCAGCTCTCAGATTGTCGGCATTCTGTACTTCATTCAATGCCAGTTCGACATTGGTAAGGTACTTCTGATTCAGTATTCCTGCCGCCGCATCTTTAACTTCATCTGCAGATAATTTAATCTTCCCAAAATGTTCCTCCAAACTATTCTCAAGCTGAGTCTGGTTATACTTGTCGATTGCAAGTTTGATTCCTATAATCGCAGCTGTAATTCCCGCTGCCGCAAGTCCAAATTTTGCTCCCATAGGAATCATTGAACCCAGATTACTTGCGAAATCCATCACATCGTTTGCGCTTCCGGCAGCTTCTGTAATATTGCCGATAGCATCTCCTATCGGAGATAGGGTTTCCACTACACTTTTCCCTTTTTGTGCGATCGCCACCGCTCCTTTCGCTAGAACTCCTGCACTTAACCACGATGTTAGTCCTGCTTTTTCACCTCCCGGAAGAATAGCCGCCGCACTCGAAAACAATGTGCCAAGCCCACTGGATATTAATTGCGCGCCATCTCCAGAAACCCAATTCCCGAACGGCTTTGCGATTATTGAATCCCATGCTATGTCTATCTTTCCAAACAGATTCGCATTCTTCCACTCATCAGAACTGGTCATGTCAGTGATCTTGCGTTTTACGCCTGCAATCTTATCATCTGCCACATCCATAACCGCATTGATTCCATTCGTTATCTCAGGCATCATATCGGTAATTCCACCTGCAATTCCTCTTAAATACGGAGACAACCGTTTTCCAAAGGCATTCTCCGTACCTTCGATGGCGCTCTGCATTAATGTAAAGGAACCCTTAAGGTTGTCCAGCATCGTATCAGCCATTCCCTCTGCCGCATCTTTTGAATTGCCAATTGCTGTGCTCAGCTTGTTGTAATCCTCTTCACTGGCGTTGATGATTGCTAACATGCCGGCATGGCCTCTTTTCCGAAAATGGTTGAAGCTGCTGCTGTCTGCCTCAGTCTCAGAAAGTCCACCCAAGCTTCCTCGAAGATTATCTATTACTCCTCGAAGGGATTTCATATTTCCCTCAGAATCCGTAAGACTGATTCCGTATTTATCCATAGCTGCTGCCATGCTGTCTGTAGGTGCCGCCATATTTGCCAAAGATGTTTTAAGTGCGGTACCGGCCATGCTACCTTTAATACTTGCATTTGCCATTAAACCAAGCGCAAGAGATGTATCTTCAACGCTGTAATTCATAGCGCCAGCAACAGGAGCGACATATTTAAACGATTCTCCAAGCATTGACACATTTGTGTTTGCATTGGCGCTCGCCTGAGCAAGAACATCAGCAAAATGCCTGCATCACCCGCCTGTAATCCGAAAGCTGTCAGCGCATCTGTCACAATATCGGAAGTCGTACCAAGGTCTTCTCCAGATGCTGCTGCAAGGCTCATAATACCGGATATACCATCTATCATCTGTTGCGGCTTCCATCCTGCCATAGCCATGTAATTAAACGCCTCAGCTGATTCTGTAGCCGTAAACTTGGTCGTTGCGCCCATCTCCTGTGCTTTTGCGGTCAGATCATCGAATGCCTGTCCTGTTGCACCAGAAATAGCTTTCACCTGGGACATCATAGCTTCGAAGTCCTGGAAGGAATTAACCGATTCTGCCACACCGAAACTGGCACCGATCAACGATGCCCCTTGCACAACCGGATTTTTTGCTGCACTTGCAAGCGCAGAAATAGGAGCGGTTGCCGCATCTATGACACCAATGGTAGCATTAAACACGCTTCCTCCCCATGATTCTGCTGCATCCTGTGCGGCCCGGATAACTGGTGTAGCTTCATCAGAAGCTCCAATCTCGGCATCCCCGCTCATTCCATCAAAATTCTCCACCGCATCAGAAGCGGCGGATACTACCGGGGTGGCGCTATCGTCTGCTCCTATTTCTGCATCTCCGGAAGTACCGTCAAAATTTTCTACAGCATCCGAAGCAGCATTGACCGTCTGCGTAGCAGAATCATCTGCCGCAACTTCAACTTGTGCCGTCTCTCCGTCTATCTGCTCCGTAGCATTTTCAACAGCTGAAAGAACCGGGGTGGCGCTATCGTCTGCTCCTATTTCTATCTCAGCCGCTACGCCTGATCTACGCTGGAATCGTTGTGCCGCCCTATCCGCTCTCTCGAACGCTCTTTCCATTGCAGTGAGATTCCTGGTCACACTCGACGTTCCGGAACCGGTATTATCGACTACATTAACAGGAATCTCTATCCTTATCGTTTCTGCCAAGCATCTCACCTCTTTTCATTTTTCTTGATATTTTCTTCAATCCATACCTCTGTAGAGGCAAAAAGAAAGGCTCTGACCCCTACGGGCAAGGCCATTACCTCATCCGGCCTTATGCCTGTCTCTGGAAAATCCAGTGCAACAGGCTGATTTGTAGCCGGACCTTATAAGTTTTTTGCTGTTTCAACCTTTGTTTCTTCTGTATCGTAGCCTGAAAGCTCGTCCAGAACAGCTAATACGTTCTCTTTTTCTCCCGGAAGCAGTACTGCATCAATAACATCCAGGGCATTAATAATGTGTTTTCCTCTCCGTCTTAATGCTTCCTGAACCTGTTTGTTGTTCCACAGTTTTTCCTGATCTTCTGCGATTGTCGCATTGTAAATCATAGAACTACGGAGTTTCGCGTTGTCTACTCCTTCAGCTACCTTTGTGCCAGTTCTCTTATTTTTCACATACTTAGTATATTTCTTACGAATTTCATACAGGGTTTCATCTGCTAATGCGTGAATAGAGAAGACAAAATAAAGCTTCCCATTACGGACAATCTCAATTTTCTTTGTCTCTTCTTCCGCATCTTCTGCCGCATCCAAAAGACCCGCCAGATAACCCGCCTCATTTGCCGCCATATCAGCTTTTAATACTTCATCTGCCTCAGCTTCTGTCATATCAATTTCAGTTGTTCTTGGTTCTTCATTTTCGATATTTGCAGTTCTTGCCATGTATTATTTTCCTCCGTTTATAAAATAAGGGTGGCCAGTTTTAGCCACCCTTGTGTTGACCAGATATCAAATTGTCAGTGGTGAACGGGGTTCTACTTCCCCGTTGCAGTGCAGATTATAAGATCTTGATAATGTATCTCCTGTACTTACATTCTGCAGATCCTGGTCACCGCTAAAGATACATTCACGATATGTAATGCGTTCCTGGGAGCCATTACGCCCTTCAATAACTCCATCTAAAGTCATAACCGGGCTTTCTCCTTTATTTACCGCACTAACAACATTGTTGAATAATTCGCCATCCAGAACAACGATCTCCGAAATTGTAATCGTGACTCCAATAGTATTGTTTGTTTCCAGTTCTCTGTTCTGTCCTAATGGCTGATATTTGGTATTATTAAAAGATGTTTTCGACTGAAAACTGCTTACCTGCGCAAACGGAACCCCATCTGCATTGTAAAGCATGGCATCTTTACCTGAACGACTATGTCTCGCGTCTGTTGCAGCACTTGTATTTAACATTCACCTTTCCTCCTTTACTCTGCATTGGTACTGAATCTAAACTTATAGAATGAGTAAATATGTTCCGCAGAATCCTTATCAATGATATCAAGGTCAAAATAACAGTTATCTGCGTCTGCAATATAAGTCGTGCTCTCAGTTACTGTTCCTGCTGTTAATTTTTTTTCTTTGATCATGGCATTGATAATTCCCTGAATTTTTCCAATAATAGTGGCTTTTCCATTTTTATCAGGATCGACTTTTCCAACTAAAGCGTCGGACTGGGCATTTGCTCTGTACAATAACTCATATCTTGTTCTTACACGGCGGATTTTCTTCCAACCTTTATCTTTGTTATCTGGAAGATTGATCAGTGTATTGATTCCAGCATCAATCCATACCTCATCTTCTGTAGACTTACTAAGAACCAAGCATCCCTTCAGTTCCGCTTTTATAATCTGAGTATTTGTAAGCGGTTCTGCAAGATCTACATATCGAGTAATCACCATATGAGTCACTGCCTGATTTGCAGGAGTTGCTGCAATAAGTCCAGCAATCAAGCCGGCAGTCTGATATCCATCCAGAGTTCCCTCATTGATAAAGACTTTTGGATTGAGAACATAAACTATATTCTCACCATCAAATCCTGCTGCCGCATTCATTCTTTCGTCTAAATCTTTGTTATCTTTCTCTGCAACAACTCCAATCCCAAACTGACTGGTTTCATAAATTCTGTCCAGAAATGCCTGTAACAGCGCATGTACTGCTGTATCTTCTGTATCAACACAAATTGTATTGAAGAAATATTTTTCTGCCTGTGAAAAAGCAGCTGAATAATTGGCAGTTGCTACTGTAGGATTCTTTCCTCCCGTAAACGCTGTCTGATTCACATTAGTCATGATTCCTTTTGCAGATTCTTCAAGATTAGCCGTGAAATTCTTTGAATTTGCAAAAGCACTTACAAGACTTGCAGCTTCATTATCGCCTGCTGAAAAATATACTTTTTCAAATTCAGTAGTTCCTGTATAGATAATGCATTCTTTCCTGTCTTTGTCAGTTAAGCGGTTTCTAATAGTTACAGAAAATGGCATCTCTCCTGGATGTTTTGCTGTGATCTTAACTTTTCCAGTTGCAGCTGTAAGACTTACGCTCGCCACAGCTCCGCCCGTTCCATTAAGGCGACAGCAAATAACTTTCTTTGCACCACCATACAGAACTTCACGAATCAGGTCAGTCGTTAATCCATCTCCGTAGATTGTTGTGTAATCGTCTCCTCTCTCTAAGACTGTTACTTTATCTACTGGTCCAAACGTTGCTTTAAACACAGCTACAACAACTCCGTCAATTGCCCCGAAAGAATCATCGTCACCATTCTTATCTACGTTGAAATAACTTCCTGGTCGAACTTTTGTACCTACTTCAGGAATCTGGAAATATTCCGCCATTATTTGACCTCCTTCTTCATAAATTCTTCGACAAGCTTCTCGCTTCTGAACAGTCATGCTTTTCTTTTTTTGACAGTTTCAGTGCCACCATCGCGCAATCAGGGCAAGAAAAAGCTGATCGCGTGCGGCAATCAGCTCATCTACCCATATTCCGTTTCTTTCTCTGCCGGAAGAACTTCTTTTGTTTCTTCCGGAGCATTTGTTTTCTTTGTTTCTGCCATTGCTTCTCCTTTCAATTTGTGAATTCCATGCCTATTCTTGCAATATTATGTTTTTTCACACTGTATCTGAGACATCCATATTTACCAGTTATAGTCAGCTGTCCCTCTCTGAGGTAATCTGACTTATTATTCAGTTCTAATCCCTGAATAGTCATAGGGGAGTCATCCAGCATGATTATCTCCTCATCTATGGCTACCTTCTGATTGATAGATGCAAGTGTCTTTAACCTTGTGCCAGCTCCCGGATAAATCAGATGTACTGCGATTTTCCCTATAAACCATGAAATCGTATTCATGCAATGCCCTGTTGTATGCGCTAAATGTGCCAACCTACAATAGAACACTGGCGTTTTAGAGGTTTCGACAAAATCTCCAACATTGTCTATGCCAAGCACAATTGTTTCTGGAAATATCTTTTTGATATACGCAGCTACCGCAAGAACCGGATCAGGATCCGTGCTGAATTGCTCTGAGTATTCGAGGATGTCAAATGCCATTTCTTTGCACCACACCTCTTTTCCCTCAATCGCATATGATTCTGTACGCGCCCATGCCACGCAAAACGGTGCTTCTCCTGCCGGCTTCATCAGTACGTCCTGAAGGCAGTGCTTCACAGCTGTTTCAATATCTTCGATTATTGTGCTGGTTTTATCCGTATACATTGCAACATACAAGGTTCCCGCCGATGATCGTTCCTGATTGACCTGCATATCGATACGGTAGCATATCCTCGGATACTGCGTGGCTCCTTCCCATCCTTCCTGCTGGTCTGCCGGAAACTCAGAATCAAAAATTGCAGGTGCTCCGGCATATGTAGCAAGCATTGTCTGCAAATTTTCGTCTGCAGAAAGACGTTTAAAAATCAGTTCACTAAGATTCATTCGCAGCCTCCCTGTATTCCTGAACTGTACGAAGGCCATCGCTTGAATATCTTATTTCCCACTCATTTTTATAAACTTCTGAAACAGGTATGAAGAATGATTTTGGGTGTTTGTCTTCTCATTCGGGAACATGACTGTTATCCGTTCCTCAGAAACATGATAAACAATGCCAGACATTCCTTCTTTCCATGTTCTGTGCTTTGCATATATGAGTGTTCCTCTGCGTACTTCGTCCATATCGAATTCTATTCGTTCAATATGATTAATCAGCATGTCAGCCTCCTATCTCTGCAAATATAGCCATGATATTCGGCAATGCAGTCTGCTGTATCTTGTCTACAAAAGGACGGGCTGCCATCTTGCTGGTACCATGTTCCAGATAACCAGCGTATCCCATGCCTGACGTAATGCATACCGCACCGCCACTCATATTCCAGTTTCGTCTTAAATTGCCGCTCCGAACACCCGGTGGACTGCCCGGAGCTGACGGGCTTGGATTTGCCAGTACAGATAATGCAGCATTTCTAAGGCATTTGAAGCCCTTGGATATCTTGCGATCACCTGCTGCTCTATCCGTTCCTTGTCTGTTTGAACTTGAACTTTTACTGCTTCTGCTGCTTCGGCAGGCGTCATTTCAGATCATTCCTTTCTTCGAGATATATTAAGCCAGTTGCTCCAAGGTTTCCGGGATCCTCAGATAAAAGAACGAGAAAGTTTCTGCCCGCAGTAGTCAAATAGTCTCCCTGCTTTACATCTGCAGAATCCCGGATAACAAGAGTGTGGGTTAAAGAATGTTGTTCCTGATCCCACCTGTGTTTCATCCTTTCAGATTCATGTGTAGATGCTTCAGCAAGTATTCCTGATATCTCGCCTTTCGCTTCAAAATCTGACACAGGATGTCCGAGTATGTTGCGAATGCTCTTTCGTCTTACCACAAAATCCGTCCATAAGCTTCCTGGCCTTAGATACATCAGGCCAAATGGCTTATCATATATCATCACCCTCGCTCTCTTCATGGCTCATCATTCCGTTATAAAAATACGGTGGTGGCTGTTTGCTCATATCTCCCGCATTCATCAGAATCGCCGAAGGAGATGTGGAAGCAAGACGAAGTTCTTTCTTTAACACCTCATACTCTTCCTGCCACAATTTAGCTCTATCACCAAATTTGAATGATGTAGGGCCAACCGTTGTATCAGGCTCAAACGAAAACCTGCGAAATATGCTTTCAAGGCACTTTAATTTAGCCCGTTTCCAATCTTTCGCAGACTGAACATCATCGCATAGAACAATGTATTCCTCGTCTGACAATGCACAAGTTCTCTCTTTTCCATCTACCATCACATCTCCCAGTTCAAATCTCATTCGATCTTTCCCATACGATGTGATCATAGCAGGTTCATATGTGTAAGTCCCCGCCATCAGGCATCACCTTTACTTTCTCCCTGTTCCATAAGAGATTTTGCCTTTGTTTCAGCCGCTTTTTTAACAGTTGTTCTGGTATCAAGTGCATTAATCACGATAAGAGTTGTATTATCCTCTACATCCCCTTTAATATGAGCTACAGCAGCATCTGCACTCATCTGCATAGTTTTTACTGCATCCTGCATCTGAGGCTCTGTAACGTCCAAATCAATCGTCTCGTGACCTTTGATAATTGGAATAGAAAAGCTTACCTCTCCTACCATAGCAACACATTCTTCAAGATTATCCTCCGGAACAGCGTCATGAATCACTGATAACAGCCCCATCTTTACTAAACTGGCGTAATCAACCACTTCTTTAACCGGGACTTCTTCACCGATGAAATATTTCTTTCCATTCAGATTGCATGGCTTGTTTGCAACAAGTTTCATAGGTTCCTCCTTAAACTGCAGCTTTATAGAATCTTGCAAGATCGTCAGATGTTTTCTTCATATCTGTCGCCATGAGACCTTCGATATACTCTGTATGTGTACCATTCTCTCCGAGATAATTCAGGATAGGAAGCATCTGTCCGTTTCCTAACATGTCCCAGGTAAAAATATAGCCTGCACTCGGTTCGTCAACGCTCGGTGCATTTGTTGCATACGCCAACAGGAAAGCATTTGGATCGCCGATATACTGCATATCTTCATCGGCTCCCATATCAGCCTTATTCATTATAGATCTCAGCACTGCAACTTTTTCTACCTCAAAAAGCTGTGCCAGAACATTTTCTGTTACAGATGCCGGATTAGCTGTACTTCCACCATATTTTACCCTTTCCAGAACTGCCGGATGAACTTTAAGTGAATTAAATACATTAATGCCAAGAGCCAGACGGTTCGGTGTGCGCCCGCTGATCTGATTCATTTCCGTTTTTTCATTATCTACGAATGCAATCGGATCTGAATTGTCATTTGAGAATTTGATAAACTGTCCGGTGCTTGGAGCTGTTGAATCAACGCCTTCTTTTTCGTTTTTCCATGCTCCGGCTTTGAAATACTTTTCAGCGAACAATCTATCCTGATGGATATTTGCCTGCTCTGCAATAGTTCTGGTACGCTGCTGCTTCGGCTGGATAACAGATGGTCCCTGACGTCTTGTAAGGTCAGTCTGGCGAATCTGGTCGATTCCCATAATCATCTGGTCAACATGGCAAACATATGTCTCTGTTGCCTCTCCAACTACTGTAGGAGATACTTTTCCATATGCCGGTTTTCTCTGCCAGTTATCTCTCAGAAGATCTTCTCTACTGAAAATGTAATAATTGTCAGAAGAAAGACTTACCGGACAAGTCGGGAAAATAGCTTTTGCAAAATAATTGCTGGCATTCTGGTAATAAGCCAATGCCATATTGGTAAGTGCTGTGTGTGGTCTAAAAACGCCTTTTGCGATTTCGGCCTGGATTCCTGCTGTTGTACTTCTTCCCATTATCATTTCCTCCTTTTACGCTTTTGCTTTCTGATATTTTTGTAATCTGAACTTTGCAGTATCCTCCGGCAGACACGGAATTGAGGGCAACACCGATCACGTACTCTCCCGCTTTAGCTACTGCTGCCTTTCCACCTGTGGTGGCTGTGACTTCCTGTCCTTTTTTGATTTCCGCAGACGCAATTGCATAGCCAATGTCCTTGATCTGGATTTCAAGATCATCACCTTTCTTTACTTTTCCTGATTCAGCACCGGAAATATCGTTGTAGCCACCTTCGATAATGGATAAGCCGAGCAGGGGTGTTGTTCCGTTTGCGGCGATCACTACATTTCCATCTTCATCATATTTCAGAATAAGATTGCGGACATCTGCAATATCAGCTCCTGCCTTTTCTGCGATAGTCACAGACTGGTTGATCATTGTTCCGTTAAAGTTTGTACCCATCTTTCTTCACTCCTTTCTCAATAACCCGCTTCTACTTCATATTCATCCAAGAGTTCTGGATGATCCTCCCACGCTTTTGCAAGAGCTGCATTATATGTCAGAGTAGAGTCTTTTTCCATGTAGCCTTTTGCAATAGTATCGATCTTACTTTCTGCTGCAGACTTCTTAATAGATGCTACAGGATTGCCTGAGAAAGACTTCCCAATTTCGCTAAATACGCCAGACTTCTCAACCATAGCAACGCTTCTGTCCAGAACGCTAATCATATCATTGTATGCGGTTCCGCCTGCATCCTTTAAAGACTTCAGAGTTTTCACTAATTCTTCCGGCTTTTCTCCGACAATCTCATATTTCTTTGCGACATCAAGAAGCTCTCTTTCTTCTACTTCTGCCGCTCTCTTTTCCAGAGCCTCTAATCTTGCTCTTACAGCAGGATGTAATCCTTTGTAGATATCATCTCCGGTGTCTGCACTTGTCTCTGTTGTAGGTGCTGCTGGTGGCGGTGCTACTGACTTCTGAGTTTTCGTAACTCCGGAGTCATCTACAATATCCGGATTCTCCGCTTTAGGTGCACTCTTTCCAACCAGTTCTTCTGTCTGTTCTTCTGTTTCTACTGCATATTTTTTGATAAGTTCATCATACGCAGCTCTTTCTTCTGCGGTCATTTTAGACTTGTTGATTTTAAGCATGTCTTCCAATTCCCCTTTCTCATTATCTTCGTTTGATTTTTCAATAATATCTGTCAGATTCTTATGCGCTTTCATAACCATCTGCAGGTCCATTTCGTCCGGTGTATCCAGATTCTTTCTGATATTCGTCGCTGTACCTGAAGCCCAGTTCGGAATATATCCTTTCATTGCCGTCGCAAATTGTTCTGTGCTTGTTTCCATTGCGGCCTGTTTCGCAGAACTGTCCATTTCTGCATCGCACAGAATAGAGTTCAATGAATTTTGCAACGCATAACAAGTGGACCAGATTTCATCCCTGATCGCATCCATGCTTACGGCATTAATCTGTTCATTGAATGTTGTTGCTGATTTCTTAATTTCTGAGTCTGACTTACTCAGTTCGCCTGTAACCCAGTTCAAAAATCGTTTAAAAAACCCTATCTCAGGGTTTTGAGTTTCTTCTCCATCCTTATTTTTAATGATTTTGATGTCTGCTCTTTGATTAGCTCCCTGGTCTACGAAATCAACTTTACCCACATTTAAGCCTTTTAGTTTTGTCGCCAAGTCATTCCCTCCTTTCAATTTATTTATCAAAAACACCGTCCCCGGTGCTCATTGATCAGTTTCTTCATCTTTCACTTCAATTCTCTGTGCTTCCCCTTCGATGCTGAACATAGAATAAGTTCCATTTTTAACCTTTTCCCATACATCAGCATCTGTTACCTGAAAGCCTATCCACCATCCAACAGGAAGGACGCCTTCCGGGATTCCCATTGTCATCATCTTTTCTTCCGTGAAAACTACGCTCTCGATCAGATAAGCAACTCCGCCCCTTTCGTGCATCTCTCCGCCTTCGCGGTACAAATTAACAAATTTGTAAGCCGCCTGTTCAAGTTCCTCCGGTTCGATGATGTCATGCTGCCAATCTTCCAACACTTCTCCGTTTTCAGTGAGCGCTACGCTGGCCCACCCGAAAGCCTGCATTTTTTCGTCATCAGATTTCTTGATCTGAAATTTTTTCTTTTCAACCGGTACGTCTTTTAATTCCGGTTCATCCCTTATCTTCATAATTTCATTAAACGATTTCATATGTTGCCTCCACATATTTGACCGCACATTTGCACCGAGGATGCAATGGCGGCAATAATACTGTTACATTCCTTCTTCCTGACTGTGTCTCAAAACTATCATCCATACTAATCTGTGCACCCTCAAGAGCCTGGCACTCTTTGCACACTCTCCCATCCAGAGCAGTTGACCATTCTTTCTTCATTTCCGGCATTAATTCATGTCGTATGGCTTCTCTGATGAAAGCATCTGCTCCCGCATTATATGCCTGTGCGATCTCTGTCCTGGCAATCGTTTCAGCTCTATATCGCTGTTGTCGTTCAGCATACTTCGCAGCCGCTGTTCTGGCCTTTCTCTCAATAGATTCTTCTTTCATGCGTGGATGATCTACTCTCAACTGAGCCTTCACACTGTTATAATGCCTCAGATTCGCTGCTGCCTGCCTCTCCGTCAAGCCAACCGTTGGCCGGATATATCGAGCAGTTTCATCGCTACCCATACCTAATGACTGGGCTTCTGCAATCAAATAGCGAACTGCATTCACCTGATCACTACAGACATTCGTAATCAAATTACCCGTTCGATTTATAATCCAATCTCTCACATAGATTTCTGAACTAATCTTTTCTTCCAGAGCAACAAATTCAGCTATTGAATTCCACGCCGCAAAATAAGCACTTTCCCATGATGCTGTCATTTTCGAGGAAAGAAAGACAGAATAATCTGAGAACCATTGATCAAACAGCTCTGCGGATCCGCTTCTCCGATTACAATCTCCCGCAAGTCCTTATACAGCATAACCGCTGCCTGATCTTTCCAGAACCTTACAAGCCATTTCATCGGCTCGTCCAGGTTACTCTCAAGATAATTATCAAGGCTTCAAGAACCTTTTGTGATTCTACGCTTTTTTTAATTGTTCGAGACCTTGCCCGCATCTTCAACATATGTTCACCTGCCTAACCGTTTCTTCGCTTCTTCGATTTCCTGATTTTCCTCAGGCTCAACTTCTGATGTTTTGCCTTCTTTTTCCGGCGACCTTCTCTGTGCTTCCCGCTGTTCATCCTTATTTCTAGGATCATCTGACAGCGTTCTCTCCGGCAGGTTGGCGACTTCTCTTACATAATCCTCAAGATCTTCATCCGGGATAAGGATTCCAACTCCAACCATGTCTTTCAGGAATGTAGACAGCTTAGTGATATCTCTCTTGTCCACATCGCCATGTGCAAGCTGTGGATAATCTGTTATTGCATCAAAATGGGCGCCATTCATATCTATTAATGACGGAATGCCCTGATTATTGAATGTTTCGCAGATGACGTCCAAGAACGCCCCAAGAGCAACTGCGAATAGTTCTGTTTTATCTTCACTCAGCGCAAAGCTTCCTGTCTGCTCATGCCCCAACATGATGAAATCCGCCATTACAGTCTGCGCGATCTTTGCATCATATCTGTTGATAATAGCATTCGTATCAAACTGTCTGGTTCCACCAGTGCTCAGGAGTTCTGCTTCATACCCTGCCGGAAGAACAAGCCCTTCATATTCGTTTCTGCGGATGTTCTTGACCATTGATGTAAGTGCTGCATTAATAGATACCAATTCAGGGTCTTTATCGTCCCATATGTCTACACCATCTGGTGCGTGCAATACCGGAAGTCCAGCAAGGTCTCTTTCAATTCCAATTGCTTCGATTTCCTGAATTCTTCTTTTGAAGTACCAAGACCGATAGGCATTTCTCAGAATGCTTCGTCCCTCAGGATTGTCTTTTATGCTCTCTGTTCTGAACAGCATTGCTTTGCTGATCGGGATGGTAAGCAATCCATAATCCGGCGGAGGTTGCTGAGTCATTCCGATCAAGTTATCTTTATCGTCATATTCCCATCTGTACAACGTATCCTGCGCTCTGGGCGGAATCTTCTGCCATCCAATCAGTCCATCCGAATATTTGCTTGATGTTTTTCGGTTTTTTGTTTTTCCCGACCTGCGCTTGTAGACAATTTCGTGGAAGCTCCAACCATATGCGAGAAATGATAAAATCTCTGAGATGGTGTCAGTCCATGTATTCTGCATATCGTCCATACACGATTCTACAAATTCTGCTGCCTCTCGATCCTTTGCGCTATCGCCACCCGGCTCAACATGCCATTTAACCTGGCGAATCAGCATCTTAATGGCAAACATTATCGCTCCAATCGTATCGTCATTATCCAACATTTCACGATATGTCTTTATGCCTCTTATTCCGGACAGCTCAGGCAGGAATTCTTCGTTAAATATCCCCTCCCAACGCTTCTGTCCAATTCGTCCATACTCTTTCACTCTTATCACCTCTCTTTCCAGCTTCTATCAGCTCCAGTAATTGTCTTTTGATAATTTCTTCATTGCTCCAACGCTTGGCGCACTACCGGTATGTTTCTTAATCTTTCCAAGATACAATGCTAACGCAAGGGCATCTGCCCGGTCAGGAGAATCAAGTCCTCTTTTCTTCATTTCCTTTTTGGACTCAATCTTAATTTTTCCATTGCTGGTCATTGCGTATTTACGGGACGAAAGCTGAGCAACTGTCTGTTCATCATCTTCCAGAACAATTCTGTTTCTTTTCAAGAAGGTCTTTCATGCTGGCCCACATGTCTGTTGTCAGATCATCGTATCTCCGGGCAGCGTCTTTTCCTGCGGCTGTATCAGTCTCGATTTTTTCCGCTGCATTAATCGGAATTACATACATCTTGTAAAGCTTTTCTTCTTTCTTAACTTCTTTCAAACGGTCAGTAACTCCTCCTCCAAGGCCAGTATCATCAATATTTACATATATCTTTCCCTCATATCCTGGATAGTCTTTATATATCTGTCTATAAGCCACTACAATATCTCCTGCTGTAGCCATGAGGTTCTGTCCTCGCCTTTTCCTAACGATTTTGCAGTGTCCATGAAAATTTCGATAGATAACCGTTTCATCATCACCAAAACGCGCCACATCGACTCCAAGAGATACGATCTGCATTCCATCTGTATCATCCAGCTCTAAAAGCCTGCTGCTGCATTGTTCAATGATGCTCAGCGGAATAAATACATCGTCCTCCTGGTTCGGAAACTCGCCCCTGACACGAACACGGACCACGTTAGAATCCCATCCGTATTTTCGAACAAGTGAATCTATGTTTTCTTTGTTCGTTCTGGTACTGTCCATGGAAGAAACCGTATGACATTTGTACAATGCCCTGTCTCTTGTATGGGAATCATAAAATGTTCCAGATGTCTTTGTAGGGTTTCCGCATAAAAGAAGCTTATTGTTGTCACCGGATAAGGTACCTAAGATAGCTTCCATGATGATCGCACACACGATGCTTCATCGACGATAAACAGCATATTATCCTCATGGAACCTTGCATGTTCTCTGGCTTCGTAGCAGTCCTAGCAACGCCAAACCAGCGCTTTTCCTGTCCGACCATATAAACATATGTCTTTGTCCATTTCAGGAGCATTGAAAGCAGTTCAGACTTGCTCATCCACTTGGAAATCTCGGACCACAATACGTCATGTAGCTGTTGTTTTGTTGGTGCTGTCGCAACTATTCGAGGATAAGGGAAGCAGGTAATAAACCACAGGAACACTGCTGCCTCAAGACCAGTCTTTCCTACACCCTGTCCAGATTTAATACTGACTTTTGGGTTTGCCGCTAAATCTCTTGCGGCTTCCGCCTGCCATTCATCGGGCTCAAAGCTGAGTACCTCTCGGAAGAACATAACCGGATCATTTCGCCACAGCGGTATGCTTTCATCAAGGAATTCAGAGAACTGAATATCATCCATCTTTGTTCTCTCCTTCCCTTGCTTTCACCACAGCTTCGGCCCATGCACGAACAACCTCATTACCCTTGCTTTCTCCGGCAATCTTCTGCTTTTCAAGTCTCAGCTTCGCAAGTGCTTCAATAGCCTTGGTCTTCTTTGACTGCACAGTTGACAACTCTTTTTCAAGTCTGGCGATCATATTGTCCTTGTTTTCCATATTTGTCATCATGTTATATGTGTTACCCGGAAGACGAACTCCAGAAGCAACCTTTTCTTCAATGCGTTCTTCATAGAGCTGTTTATCTTCATCTGATTTGAAAGCTCGCTTGTCTTCGGTTCTGGTGAAGCCGAACAAAGATACTTCTCCATTCATATTCCGGTATTTATTGATTGCCGCCATGATTCGTCTTTCCCTCACGGCAAAGAGCTGAATCTGTTCGATCAGGAGCATTTCTTCATCAAGCGGGATATCTTCGATCATATCTTTTTCAGATTCATCAAGGACGTCCCAGTATACGGAAGAGTACGCCCCATGCTTCTCAGCAATCCTATCTCCCGGTTTTAGTGGACCTCCCTTATTTCCAACTGCATTTTTGTTTCCGAGTTGTCCACCTTTATGGCGAGCGCTCGTTTTTTTCTTTTGCGAGCGCTCGTTTTTTTTCTTTTTTGCATCCCCATCAATTCTGGGTTGATTTCCAGCGTCGAACTGTACTGGCAGGAACATCCAACTTCTTGGCAATGTCAACAAGTTTCATCCCTCTCTTATACATTTCCTCAGCTTCAATGCTGTTGGGACTTCTTGCCCTTGCCAATGGACACCCCTCCCTTCCATCATCTTATTTCGGCATATGCAAAAAGGAGAGGTTACACTCCCTCTCCCCGCTTTTTGTTCTATGTACAATAGAACAGCATTAAATTTTTGTGATAAATTCAGCTTTTGAATATCCCGTCACCCCTTTTGTCATCATCTTCAAGAAGTCTTCTTTTGAAAAATCAGACAATCGGAAGATTTCTTCCGGTCTCATTCCAAGCTGTTTACCGATTTCTTCTACAGTTTTGCCTTCATCCATGAGTCTTTTACGATTTTCTTCATAGGTTCCAACAAATGCGTACCTCTTGCCCTGTTATGAGTAACGGTACCGTAAATATCTTCTGAATGCTCTTTATGCTCCACAATAACTATAGGAACCTTGCCATCCAGTTTTGAAAGCAAAGGCTCCATTCCTGCAACTGTCCATCTATGAAAGCCATCAATGATCGTCATATCCGGTCGGACTACTATCGGAAGTGTCCATCCGTTCGTAAGAATAGACTGAATAAGCAGTTTCAAGTTCTCTTTCGAAACTTTGTTCGGGTTATAGTCATTCGGCTTTAATAAATTTCTGTCCACCCAACGCAACGTGGACAGCGGCGCTGTTAACTTACTATCCATGTTTTCTCTCCTTCTTTGCGTTATTGATATACCGTCCATATATTCTCTGATACAGTGCCTGAACGTCCGCATCTTAGGATCACCAGATATCAGACCCTCGTAAATATGTTTGCAGTCCTCCGGTGTTGCAATAGCAGATACTGCAATAAAGAAATTACGGTACCTCTCTGCTACATGCCGTTTATGCGGAGTATCAAAAATTTCCATATGATCAAACAGATTTATCAATTCCTGTTTGTAATCTTTCTGCTCCTGTCCCTGTTCAGATTCTTTCCGCTTTCTGGAACTTCTGCCAAACATCTCGCTATCCCAGTACAGGGCGGCCAGATATGCGTTCGGCTCTCTCCGAATGACCCTCTCCATAAGATCTGGATAATACTCATTCATCTTCACAAGGCTTCTGGCTGTATCAACAGAAAAAAACTGCGATACCCGCATCTGACGTTTACTGGATCCTGACTGCCAGAGAAACAGATATATCTCCGGGATATCTACATAGTTCCTCAGTAAGAAAAGCCATACATCATTATCAGTCCAGTCGTAGATTGGAAATACCTGCTTCTTGGATGTCATTCTGTTTCCGGCTTTTGTCATAGACGCAATATTCTGAAGGCGCTGCACGGATTCCGCTGTACGGATTCCGACCATCGTAATACCTGATACAGTAGTTCGTGGCAGGAAATCCTGATAAGCATCAATCCTCGGTCTTAACAGTTTATGACTCCTTATTGCAAAAGAAGGAGGCTGTCGTACCCACACATCCTGCTTTGTTGAATCCCAGCAAATAAATGTCTCGTCATTCGACAGCTCGTTAAAGCAATTGTAATGTTTTACTTCTACACAATACCATTCAAATTTAGCTCCCATCATCATAAAGATTCTGCGCCATTTCTTTGTCATTTCTTCCATACAAGGAAATATTGCTTCTTCATCTATGAATTGCACGGTAAGCTGTTTCATGTTAATCTCGCCACGGTTGGCTAGGTTTACCATTAACTGTGCCAAGCACAAGCTGTCCTTTCCCCCACTGAAAGAAAGGAACACTGGCAGACCATTTCCAAATACATTTTTTATTCGGATTTCCGCAGCCTTCACAACATCAATGTTTGATTCGCAGCGTTTTACAGCCATATTCTCTCACCGCATTTAGGGCAGACAACAAACCTTCTGGTCTCTGTGATCTCTGGTTCGGTTTCAGTGGCATTCTGCTCTTCTGCTGGCTGTTCGTTCTGCGGGTTCGGCTTTTCCGGGCTACTCTCTCCATTATCAGCTGATTGTGTATCCACTGTGGCTTTCTGTTCTCTCTTTTCATTTGCTTCTTTAATCTTCTGGATTTCGGAATCATCTAAGTTCCATACTCAGAGAGTTTTTCGGTAACTTCATCCGCATCAGCGACCATCTGCTGTAAAATTTCTTCATCATATCCAGGGATATCCAGATCCCCCTGCAGTTCCTCAAGGAACTCATTCAGGTTTCCAGATTGTCGATTCCAAGAGCATAGGTCTTATTATCGGCTATCATGAGTTTCTTTTTATCGTTCTCAGAAAGCCCTGCTTTTACATATACAGTTGCTTCCTGATAGCCAAGACTCACCATAGCTTCATACAAACCGTTACCAATCAGAATGATATTGTTTTCATCAATGACCAGTGCTCGTGTCTGACCAAACTTTTCAAGTGATCTCTTCAGTTCCCTGATCTGCTGTTCTGAATGAATCCTGACATTTTTCTCAGGATGCTTCAGAACACTCAATTTTTTGATTGTTACTTTCATCTTGCTTGTCCTCCATTTCTGAAGGGCAATGGCTTCCGGCTGCAACCGGCTATTTGATAGCTTTTAAAAATTCTCTAGCTCCATCGAAATGCTGTGCTGCATTTTCAACTATGGTCTTATCAATGTCGTAAACTTCTTTCCAACCTTGCTGTTCTGTCTCCATGTACTGTCTGGCAGGCCATGGATGTGTACCGCATAAATATCCTTTCTCCCAGTCATATATGGGCGGGAGTTTCACATCATAATAGTGAATATACGCAAGGACATCTTCGTGTCTCCACTCTGCGAGAGGGCTGTATCTGGTGATTCCGGCTGAATTAGTGTAGATATTATCTTTTCCAACATAATTACCGTCTGCCTTTCTGCGTCCGAGCAGGAGTATTTCTAACTGATGCTCTTTATAATATCGTGCTTGTCCCCTGTGCTGTACGATATGGAACCACTGTGCTGCCTTATTGCTTTTATCCGGAAACAACATATCCGGATGCTTTTTCAGCCATTCCATGTCCTGTCCGGTATTGATAATCTCAAGGTTAGAAGGTTTATTCTGCTCTATCCATGCAATAAATGCCGGATATTCCAGATTGCATCTCACAAGGACGCTCTGATCGATGCCAGCTTTCTCGCATATCTCTCCAAGTACCAGGGAGTCTTTTCCCGCACTCCATGCATAGGCTGCCTTTTTCCCCTTGCATTTCTCTTTGATGTCTTTCACTGTCTTTTTCACAAGGGAATCCAGTTCTTTCTTTGACACCGTCTCTTCAATGTGATCAAGCGCATTCTTCCAGTCTTCATTATTTCGAACGGATTGTTTTCTACCGAGCATAGCGTCTCTCCTTTCCGGAAGCGGCCAAGGCAATAATTCCGCTCAACAGGACTGTAAGCAAGCTTCCCAGTGTTTTATATGGTCCACTATTCAAAACGCTGCCGTAGGCAAATACAGGAAGCCCTACAGCCAGTGCAGCAACCACACCTGTGATAATCCCTTTTGCATTCAGTCTTACCCCTTTCAGTGTCATGACTGTTGGAAGTAATGTTGACGCCCTCAGTGTGCCATAGAACAAAAACAGATGTGTCACTGTAATTCCCGGGATATTTGCAATCAGAATGCCAGCGATCAGAAGCACTGCCATTGCAGCTCTGGTCTTCCTGATGTCTTTTCCTCCTGCAATATCTGTCGTAAGCGAAGATACTGCGCACAGGTTGCTATCCACTGTAGACAGCAAGCCGGAAACAATCATGAAAAGGAACGGCAATACTGCCCAGGACGGGAAAAAGTGACGGATCAATTCAAAATTGATGATTCCAAGGTTCTGTGCCTGATATCCTGCACCGGCTCCCATAAATCCAAGAATTCCCATTGACAGCGGAACCACCGCAAAAAGAACTGCTCCAAGAAGAAACGCTCTTCCCAGCTTCTCTTTTTTTACTGCAAACGCTCTCTGCCAGAAACTCTGGTCTCCAAACGGTCCAGATAATAGACCGATTGTTGTAGGAAGGCCAAAAGACAGGAATATCTCAATTCCCCTTCCAGAAAAAAGTGTTGTGCAATCTCCTGATATACCGCTCAGTCCCTGTATAATGCCCTGTGTTCCTGTATTTCTTACTCCGAATATTACAAATAGGCTACATGCAACAAGCATGAATACCATTTGAATAGCATCTGTAAGCATGGATGCTTTAATTCCGGAGAACAGGGAATATGAAATTGCTATGCACGCAAGCAGAATAGTCATGGCTTTGAACGAAATTCCTGTTACTGCACTAAGGATCTGACTTCCTGCAAGAAGCTGAACTCCCGTTGACAGAACAGACAGCCCGATCAGCTGAAAGAGGTAAACTCTTTTCACTCCATCGGATTTGTATTTTTCTTTCATGTAACCAGACAGTGTCATTCCTTCCGGCATTTCATTCCGGATTCTCTTTGCAAAAAGGAATAAATATCACCAAGCATAAAGCATTTGGCACTAAGAACCAGAAAAGCCCAATCCATCCGGCCGAATATGCTTTTTCTGTTGAAACAAACAAAGCCGGCGCCCAGATCCACGTCGCCGCAATACTCAGTGCGGACAGGATCCAGTTCTCAGACCGGCTTCCAACACAAAAATTTACTACATTTTTCTCTTTTTTAGTCATGGTCACTGTCGCCAGTATCATGATGGCTGCGTAGACAAACAGCATAATTATTCCATTCATGTATGATCTCCTTTATTTTTCTAAAGGAGCATTTTACCTTTACATTTATATCCCTCCCGTCCAAAGGTTTACATTAAAAAAGCCACCAGATTTCACTCTGATGGCTCATGGCTCATGATAAAATTTTACCCGATTATCATACACCATTTTCGTTATTAAGTCAATGTTAAGTTAACGCTTTTCGATATTTTCTATTTTTCAAAAAAATCTCAGTCCGTCAATCCCGAAAAACAGCGAAGATAAACGCTCTTTCGCAATTTTGATATCTTCATATACAGTGACCTTGCTGACCGAAAATTTTTTTGAAATTTCTGCAATTGTCATTGGCGTCTTTGATATGTAAAGGGCTTTAATAATCTTATAGCGTCTCTTATCTTTTTCCGATAATTTGCTACAATAGATACGGTATACATCAAGCATTTTGTCAATATGCTGTACCATAATAGCGGTTCTTTTGGCCGAAGTTTTGATGCTCTCCACTATGACCTTATCATCTTTCATGGTCATGATGTCTTCCAGTACCTCTGTAACCTCCCCTTCCTTGGACTTGTAGACGGCATTTTCGTAGCTCGCCTTTAAAGTTCTGTAATTTCTAAGGAGCAAATCAGTGTTATGACAAACGACGATCAATCTTCTCCTTCTCGCTTTTTCTCTGCCCTACCATCATGTCATCAGACTGCAACCTGTGCTCCGGCAA
>ENA-OQAN01000192-OQAN01000192.1-human-gut-metagenome-genome-assembly--contig:-NODE-192-length-33779-cov-1.701801_pt1 | contig 33779 bp, 32 predicted proteins | sample MGYA00242735_ERZ504527 | MGnify/ENA primary metagenome ERZ504527 (study PRJEB26092, sample SAMD00036230) | human gut metagenome | host: Homo sapiens | study: EMG produced TPA metagenomics assembly of... | reverse complement strand
CGAAGAGATCAGAACTGCACCAGTTCTTCATGATACGGTATGTGAGACAGCAGCAATGGAAGACGAAGTGAAGAAGATTCTTGGAATCTAATGAATCATAAAAAAGCAACCCATGGAAGAAAATGGGTTGCTTTTTTATGCGAAAATGTTATGATAAACCAAGATAGGGAATAAATGGAAGAGAATACAATATCAGATAATTCTAAAAACATATCAACAAGATAAATCTAAGATGAGATCGATCAGATCTGACAAATCCATTCACGACATATGATGATCGAATGATGATGAATCCAAGGGAAACTGACAATTGAATAAGACCATTTTCCGGCACAGTCCGGGAGGACATATTCCGCCATGATCTGCGGGCAATGAATTTTATGCCATGAACAATAGGATTGAGGTTCTTTTATGATACCACGAAGAGCACAGGGAGCGAACAAGGATATGATAATGAGACTTCTGCATGGTCATGGAGGTGAGTGCAGCCTGTCATAAGAATGAGGGGAGCCGGGAGGCTATGAGACATTTTGTCTGTTGGAGAATGAGGGAAATATAAAGATATGACAAGGAGGAGAGTACATTATGAAGAAAAAGAGACAATGGTTCATGTGCCTTGGGATGATCGGAGTTTTTACGGCATCCGTAATCTTATCTGTGTTTGGACAGCGAAAGGTGAAAGCACAGTTAAATACTGAGAATGCGGGGAAGATCACAAGCAGTTGGGCAGATGAGAAACATATTTTCTCATCATTTGACGATGAAAAAGCACTTTCAGTGGATGCATCCTACGGTTTTAAGATGCATACAACAGATCAGACGAAGACGATCATAGAAGCAGGAAAGAAAGCAGCAAAATTACCAGAGATCGAGATGCCGGATTTCCTTAAAAAGTATACATGGTTTCAGACTTCACAAAATACCGCAGGGAATATTAAGATCCGAAAAACAAATATGGAGATCTATCAATGCAAAGCCGATGGAAGTAATGGCCATTGGGAAAAATTAGATTTGGTCATGACGGTTACTGGAATCGAAAAGTATAAGAATCAAGACGGTTATGTGGCGATTGGAAGCGGCATCAATGGATGTGCTTATGTTGGAGTCGAAGAGATGACATTAAAAAGTGATTTTTATAAAGCAGGAACGAATACACCAGTAACGATCAAAAGTAATATGACGTTAAAGGATATTGATACATATCAGTATATCGGGATCAAAGCAAACAAGATTCACGGAGAATATGTATCAAAGAATACAAAATTAAGTTGTAAAAGATCAGGGAAACTAGTATTTATTATGCGGATTTCCCAGACAATTACAGTAGTGAAGATTTTACTTGTGTAGGATTTACATTTGCATCAGATTCTTTTGAATATACATTCGGAAGGAGTCTTGAAAAAGCACCAACAAAAGAGGAGCAATATGTAGGATATGGACAGAATATGATCCGCTTTGATCCAGTTGATCCAACCAAAGAGGTGATCGGAGAAGATGGGATCAAGACAGAATATCGAAGTGTGGAAGATCTGACAAGATCATGGGATTATGAAGTCAGTCAGGTCATCGCAGGAGAAATTCCAAAGGCACATTATTTTGATAAGTTTGCATTTGAAGATCAGATCGAATCCTGTTTAAAGATTTTGGATATCAAGGTTTACGGAGATGATGAAGATGTAAGCAGTCAGTTTGATATTTCACAAAATGGCAATCTTGTAAGAGCAGAACTTAAGAATCCGAAAGATGCCGAATTTTTATAAAAAAATCTGTTTATAAATTAAAGATCAAAGTAAAGATGAATATTCCGGAGAATGCATCCAAAGAACAGTTAGATCAATTGCGTAAGATATGGAAAGAACATGGGCATTATAATACAAAGGAAACGATGATCACAGAAAAAAATACAGCGAAAACGATCATTAATGATAAGATAGGAATGACCAATGAGGTTCGTGTAGATATCGAGCTGCCAAAAGAAAATGGAGATACGCCGGGTCTTTTTGATCAGGAAAGAGACAAAACAATATGAATATCAGGCAAAAGACGAGATCACCTATAAGGTAACAGTGAAAAATCAAAACGAAAAAGCAAAGACAGCTTATTTTACGATTCAGGATACATCCTTTGCAAGTGTGATGGATATGAAGTTACAGGATATAAAAGTCAGTGGTCTTGATAAGAAGGATTATATATTACAGACAGAAAATAATGGATTTATTTTGAAGTCAAAAGGTGATTATGCCCTTCCATATGGACAGACGATCGAGATCACATATACAGTAAAAAGTGGAGTCCTTACAAATGGAAAAGTGATCGATAATACTGTATCTGCATGGGCAGCAGGAATTCCAGAAACAAAGGCATCAAGGCAGGTGTATATCAACTCGCCAAAAAATAATGTGATAAAATCAGCTCCAGTACAGCTTTATAAAAAAGGAGATCATGTAACTTATCAGGCAGTGATTACCAATCCAAATCCTGGAACTTTTATGAGAAATTTGGAGATTCAGGATGAACTTCAGGCAGAAGGATCAAGATCATACCAGGAACCGTAGCGGTTATATCTGGTGGGAAAAACATTGCATCTGAGTGTAAGATTACATTTGATCCAAGTGGAAGAAGTTATGAGATCATAACACCACTTGCACTGAAAATGGTACGATTCCAGCAATGGGTTCGGAAGAAGGAAAGAAAACAGGATCTTATGAAAATCTTCGCATGACGGATAAGATAGAGATCACTTATCAGGCAGTGATCGAAGAAGATGGACTCGAAGGACAGGAAGTAAAGAATATCATGTACGCTGCTGCGACAAAAAACAGTAATGGAGATCTGATCCGGGAAGATAAAGAGATTCCGTCAGGAAGCGGGATGGCAGATGAGACGATCAAGGTGAAAGCACCAAAACTGCAAATCACAAAACAATCGGATAAAAAAGTTTATGCAGTAGGAGAAACTGGATATTATAAACTTCATATCACACAGGGAAAAGAAGGCATGACAGCACAGAATGTAAAAGTCGTGGATGAGTTCGAAAAAGAAGGTATGAAGGTTCAGAAGATCGAAGTAAAACTTAATGAAAAAGATATTACATCGGATTGCAAGATTGATGCGAAAGACCATCAGTTTACGATTGAAACAGGAAAAGATCTTGGTGAAAATGATGTGATGACGGTAGCTTATCAGGTTGTATTTGAAAAGAGGATTGAAGGAGCGTGAAGAATACAGCAGTTGCAGGAAGTGATAATACAGAAGATGATCAGGATGAAAATACAGTCGTTGTAAAACCACCTGTGTTAAAGATTGAAAAAAAGTACTGCGCATAAGTCTTACAAAGAAGGACAAAGCGGAGAATACAAGATCCGTGTGACACAGAGAAATGAGAATATGACAGCACATCAGGTAGTCGTAGAAGATCATTTTGAACAAGAAGGAATGGAGATTTCACAGATCCGTGTAAAATACAATGGGGAAGATATCACCAAGCAATGTGAGATCATAATAGATGAGAATCTTAGAAAATTTAAGATCATCACAGGAAAAGATGTCAGTGACAAAGATGAACTTCTGGTAATATATCAGACAGCATTTAAGAAGATGATCACAGGAGATATCAAAAACATTGCGGAAAGCTATAGTGATGATGCGGATAAAGTCAGAGATGATCAAGTGGTAGTAATGGAAGCTGTACAGCCAGCATTGATGATCATCAAGAAGGTTGATAAAACAACATATAAGTTGGTGACATCTGCGAGTATCAGCTGGTTGTTACGCAGACGATCAAAGATGCGATCGCAAAAAAATATTGTGATCGAAGATCAGCTTTCAAGAAATGGAGCTAAAGTGATCAAGAACAGCATTAAGATTTATGCACCAGATGGGTCAGATATTACCAGACAGTGCACGATCACTGCAGGAGAAAATAAGTATGTCATTGAGACAGGAAAGAATTTATCTTATGATGAATTCATAAAAGTATCGTATCAGGTAAAACTAAAAGAAGCATCACTTTCTGGAAAGACATTAAAAAATACAGCGACAGGAAAAGCAGATTTTGTCAAACCAGTCAGTGCAGTACGTTTAGTGAAGATCAAAAAAGAATCGAAATCAACAGTGACAACGGGAAATAAAGCAGATCGATCCAATACTTCTGAATATAAAAGATCACCAGAAACAAGGGATGCAGCGAGCACACCAAAAACAGGAGATTCCTTCGATGAGAAATGGATTTTTGCATTGTTGGCAGCATCTTTAGGTGGAAGTTTTATATATTGGAAAAAGAAGAAAAAACACTAGTAATTCTAGGGACAAAGCCTTTACGAAACACTGAGGATAAGGTACAATGAAAGAAAAAATGTTGGGAGTGACGTATATGGCAAAAGATTTTTTCGGACGTCTGGAAGAAACGATTCAGACCACAGGGAAAGCAGCGGCGCAGAAAGCTAAAGAAGTCGCAGATTCCGCAAAAAGACACAATGATCTAAGAGTCGCCAAGAGAGATTTAAATGATCTGTACCGTCAGGTGGGAGAGAAGTATTTTGAAGAACATATGGATTACCCACAGGCAGAGTATATTGACCTGTTTAATCTGATTGAGAAGCTTCGTGGAGATATCGAAATCCTGAAGCAGGAGATTGACGGAGGAGACGACGAAGCGGCGGAAGAAGATATCGAAGATATCGAGGAATAAACTATTAACAAATACAACAAAACAGTGAAAGAAGCTTGTAAAGATTTATCTTTATGAGCTTTTTTCCATTTAGGAGGAATTTATGATAGATACAATTGGAATGACAGATATTGGGAATGGGAGACCATCCAATCAGGATGCTTATCTGTTGCGTCAGAAGGAAAAGAACGGAAAGCTTTATCTGCTCGCAGTCGTCTGTGACGGCATGGGAGGTTTGAAAAAAGGAGAGATTGCCAGTCATTATATCGTGGAAGTATTAAAACAATGGTTTGACGAAACGTTGTTTGATGGATTAGAAACTATGGGAATTGATATGATCGAGCAGAATCTGATCGATCTGATCCGCAGGATCAACCAGAATCTTTTGTTAATGAGTCGTCGGATGGAAGAAACAAAATCCATGGGAAGCACATTAACCTTATTGTTTGTTGAAGGACATGAATTTTTTGTTTTAAATGTCGGTGATTCGAGAACTTACTGGTTTGACAGGGACCGTAAATTTGTAACGACAGATCACACTCTGGCAGAGTTGGAACTGCGTGCTGGCCATCTCACAAAAGAACAGGCAAAAAAAGATCCGAGAAGACATATTTTGATCCAGTGTGTAGGTGTGACAAAAGATATCCGGATTGATTGTTACAAAGGCAGATTAAATCCAGGAATGGAGTTTTTATTATGTACTGATGGCTTTTATGGGTTGCTTGAGGAAGAAGAAATCTATCAGGTAGAGGAATCAAAAGAACAGATCAAAGAATGGGTGCAGAAATGTTTTCAGAAAGTAAAAAGAAGAGGAGAATTAGACAATCTGTCCTGTGTGATCGTCAAAGTTCCGAACAAGAAATAGGAAAGATTTATCACCAACGTTATCAAGTCCGAAAAATACTTGGAGAAGGCGGAATGGGTAAAGTTTTTCTTGCACTGGATCAAAAGACCGGAAAAGAGGTTGCTGTGAAGATCGTGAAGGATCAAAACAGTGGGACAGGGAGAGGGTGATCTTGCAAAAATTAAAACATACCAAAGGTGTGCCGGAATTAATTTTTTGCAGGAAGGAAAAGGAACTTTTTCTGGTGATGGAATATATTCTTGGAAATTCGTTAAAACGATATGGCAGAGTCTGTGGAAAACTTTATAAAAAGAAAAGTTTATTGTGGATGATCAAAATCTGCAAAGTGCTGAATAAGATTCATGAACAAGGAATCATTCATATGGATCTGAAACCGGAAAATATCATGCTTGATCAATCTGGAAATATATACTTGATCGATTTTGGAGCGGCATTGTTTGCGGGAGAAAAATTAAGTGGATATGGAACCAAAAACTATGCATCAAAAAAACAGGCAAAGACAGAAGAAAGAGCAGACATTTATTTTGATATATATAGTTTAGGAAAAACAATGGAATCTTTATTGAAAGCAACAGATGCTGTCCAAAAGATCATAGAAAAATGTCTGATCGATGACGATGCAAAAAGATATCACAACATAAGGCAGATTCAGGCAGATTTTGAGAGAATATTGAGAATCTGTTGTATGAAGAAAGGGTTCATGGTGGTGATTGCTGTTTTTTTGTATCCAGAATCTCTGGAATCAGATACAGAGGGAAGAGCAAAGAGAGAAAGAAGTCATTGTACAGAAAAAGTCTCAAAGAGAGATAAAAAAGGCAATGGCTTATTTTTATGGAACGGATCAGATACAAAAGAATACACAATTGGCACGAGTGTATCTTGAAAGATGTAGAGGGATGAAAAAGAATGTGTCATCGTATTTGGTGCTTTTAGATGTTTTAGATGACAGGAGAAATGATATAAGTGCGGAAAAACTTATGAAGATCGTACAGGATTGTCAGACCGATGTGCATGATTTCTGGTCGGCATATTTTTATCTTCATTTTTATACAGTAAATACAGCAAAACTGTCAGAGAATGTATGGAAAGAAGCAGAAAAATGTTAGAACAGATACAAAATATCCACAAAAGGAAGAATATCAGAAATTAGTGGAAGAAGACCGGATCAATTTATATGAAAGAGAAGCAGAAAAAGGAGATGATAGAAAGTTTTTAGAGGAAACAGACCGGGTTTTCAAAGAAAATCTTAGAGGAGATTCTGCATGGAAATTGTATGAAAGAAAGCTTGTTTATCTGGAATCAAAACAGCCAGATATCAGCAGGGAGTTTGAACGATTTCTAAAGAAATATCCAAAAGTTATGGATGCCTATGTGGAGTATAGTATTTATTTATGCAGGAACAATAAAATGACACAGGCACAAAGGGTCTATAGGGAAGGTAGAAAACGGACAGGAATGACAAGCAAAAGAGCAGAGGAATTGAGGAGGAAACTTGGGTTATGATCAGAAAATATAAGATATATATCATCATGGGAATCACAGTACTTCTTCTTTTTATGGTTTTACCGGTCGATACGAAGGGAGATTGGGAAATCCCTTGGGACATTACTCTGGAAGGAGAAGGGAATGATCCTGCATTTCGAAGCAGTACAGTGATGGAAATATTTCTAAAAAATGGGACAGCACCAAAGGATATTACAGTTTTCGTGAATCAACAGAAAATAAATCCGATCTGGGATTACGAACAAAGTACACAGATCAGTTTTCAGGAAGAAGGGATTTATAAGGTTCATATTGTTCATAAAAATGGATATGAAGAAATAAGGCAGGTTATGGTCGAATTAAATAATCCAACAACAGCCAAGATCACAGCGGGAGCGTATACTCCAGGAGCATGGAGCAAAAAGAATGTGGTATTGGAAGCTTATGGAGCCAAAGCAGTTTCTGATATTCAATTTTATGAATATAAAATAGGACAAGATGAATGGAAGCAGATGAAAAATAACAAGTTAGAGATCAGCAAAGATTTTGATGATCTTGTTTATATCAGGGCAGTTTCGAAGGCTGGAAGAGAAGGAGTGATCAGTCAGATTCCAGTGAGAGTATGGAAACAAAAAACCAGAACTTGCAAAGATCCAATGTGATCAGGAACCTATTGGTGGATGGTATTCGAAAATTCCTGTTTTCTCATATGATCTGAAGGAAAAAGAAGGACCACAGGTGCATCTTTATGCGCAGCTTACAGATTTGAAGACAAAAGAGATACTGACAGGAATAGATCAGATTCCTAGGATCAGGAAGGATGGAAGATATCAGCTTGACATCTATACGAAAGATGAATCTGGAAATCGATCAGAACAACTCTACCAAACGACTTGTTTTGTGGATACAGATAATCCAGAGATTTTTGTTCGCTATCAAAATCCAAGATCAGAAATTTTAAAATACCAGAAAGCTCAGATCATAGTTAAGGATGAAAATCTGAAAAAGGAAAATATGATCTTAAGAACATCGGGGAAACAGGTAAAGCCATGGAAGTTGGAAGGTGATCATTATGAAACAGAAGTTATATTTTTAAAGGACGGAAAACAGACATTGTCTGTTCAGGCAGAAGATCTGGCAGGAAATAAGATGATCATACAGGAAAAGTCGTTTATCATTGATACACAAAAACCAAGGATTAAAATTCAAGGAATTGACAATGGAAGATCATATTCAAAGCCTGTAAAAATTCAAGTAGATGTGAAAGATCAAAATCTGAATCCAGATAAGACATATATTTATCTTAACGGAAAGAAGATGAATTCCGTTATGATCAAAAAAGATGGATATTATACCATTGATGTGAAAACTGAAGATCTTGCAGGAAATCAAAATAGGTGCAGCAGAAAATTTACTGTCAATCAAAAAGGCATACAGATTCATTTTCTGCAGGAGGATTTAAAGGAAAAACAAATATCAACAAAAAATCTGAAGCCAGGATTTCGCATTGAAAGTCTGGAACCAGTGCAGGTAATGGCATTTCTTGTGAATGGGCAAAAAAAGGAATATCAATGGAAAGAAGATAAAGTTTATATAAAAGATCCTATCACAGAAAATGGGAAATGCAGTGTCAGTCTGCATGTAAAAGACAGTGCCGGAAATGAAAAAACAAGTGAAGAAATACAGTTTTTTTATGACACACAAAAACCAGTGATCAAAATAGAAGGGCTTGATCAGAAATCTGAATGTGAATATGGAAAACAGATCGGCATCCTTCTGGAAAATAAAACAGATCAGTGGGAGAAGGTTATTTTGGATGGAAAAGAACAAAAACTGGAACATCATAAGATCACATGGAAAGAATTGGCTCCTGGAAAGCATGTTCTTCATCTGAAAGCAGTGGATCAGGCAGGAAATAAAACTGATCAAAGGATCACATTTAAGATCACAAAAGTCCTTCCAAAAGCAGTGAAACAAATTGTGGTAAAACAAGATAAAATACCATCAAAAAAAGATGAAAAAAAACAAAAACACCCCAATTTATGGATTTTATTTCTCATAGGAACAAGCATTTTCGTATCTGTAAAAATGTTTTGTAGTTATAGGAAATCCAGGCATTCTTGAATCTTTTTCATTCTATGTTATAATAAAGGTTACGTATATAGTTCAATCAAATGGAGGAATGGATATTATGGCAGAAGAAGTAAAAGAAACAAGAGAAGATTTCGAAGCACAGTTAGAAGAATCTTTAAAATAAAGCATCAACAAATGAAGACGCAGTATGGAACCGTTTAGAGCAGATGAAAGAAGATGGGGATGTTCTGGCATTGACAGTTGGCGGTGTTGTAAATGGTGGAGTTATCGTTTATGTCGAAGGAATCCGTGGATTTATTCCAGCATCTTTATTATCAACAAAATATGTAGAAGATCTGAACGTATGGTTACAGAAAGATGTGGAAGCAAAGATCATCACAGTAGAACCAGAAGAACAGAGACTTGTCTTATCTGCAAAAGCTGTTGAGAAGGAAAAAGAAAGAAAAGAACGCGAGAATAAGATCAATGAATTAAAAGTTGGTACAGTTGTAGAAGGTACAGTTGAAAATATCATGCCATATGGAGCATTTGTTGATATCGGTGATGGAATCAGTGGATTAGTTCATATTTCACAGTTAAGCCAGAAGAGAGTAAAATCTCCAGAAGAAGTTGTGAAAGAAGGAGATGCTGTTACAGTTAAGATCATTAAAGTCGCAAATGGAAAAGTAAGTTTAAGTATCAAAGCATTAGAAGAGGATAAAGAAGCAGCTAAGAAAGCAGAAGAAACTGGTGTGGAATACACAGAAGATGCAGCTGGAACAAGTCTTGGTGACTTACTTGCAAATATCAAATTATAGGAAGGAACATATATGGCAGGATCAGGTTTTGGCACAAATTTTCGAATTACAACATGGGGGGAAACTCATGGTGCAGGCGTAGGTGTCGTGGTAGATGGATGTCCGGCTGGATTACCTCTTGAGAGAGAAGATGTTCAGAAATATCTGGACCGCAGAAAACCAGGGCAGTCAAAGTATACAACACAGAGAAAAGAAGGAGATCAGGTTGAGATTCTTTCTGGTATCTTCGAAGGAAGAACAACAGGGACTCCAATCTCCATGGTTGTATATAACAAGGATCAGAGGTCTAAAGATTACAGCAATATCAAAGATATTTACCGTCCAGGACATGCAGATTTTACATTTGACATGAAATATGGATTCAGAGATTACCGCGGTGGCGGCAGATCTTCTGGACGAGAGACGATCGGACGTGTAGCAGCAGGAGCTGTAGCAGCGAAAGTTTTGAAAGAACTGGGAATTGAGATCAAGCTTATGCAAAAGCGATCGCCGGAATTGAAGTATCTAAGGATCATTTTGACTTTGCGGAGATGAATAACAATCCATTTAACATGCCAGATAAAGAGGCAGCAAAACTTGTACAGGAGAAAGCAGACCAGATGATCAAAGAGATGGATTCCATCGGTGGTATCATTGAATGTCAGATCACAGGAATGCCAGTTGGAATCGGGGAAACCGTTTTTGATAAACTGGATGCAGAACTTTCGAAAGCCATTATGTCCATTGGATCAGTAAAAGGCTTCGAGATCGGAGATGGATTTGAGGCTGCAACCTGCGAGGTCAGAGAATAATGATGATTTTATTTGTGTTGATGGGAAGGTAGAAAAAGAGACAAATCATTCTGGAGGAGTTCTTGGAGGAATGAGTGATGGAAGTGCTATCGTATTCCGTGCAGCCATCAAACCGACACCATCGATCGCACAGACACAGAAGACAGTCAATCGTGATCTTGATAATGTAGAGATTGAAATTCATGGCCGTCATGATCCAATGATCGTGCCAAGAGCTGTAGTTGTGGTAGAATCAATGGCAGCTGTTACGATTCTTGATGGAGTTTTAAAGAATCTTGGTGCAACAATGGATAATATTAAGAAAATTTATGGTGAATAAGAATGTATGAATTAATCAAAAAAGACGGAAGAGCAAAAAGAGGCCGTTTAACAACGGTCCATGGTGTGATCGAAACACCAGTATTTATGAATGTCGGGACTGTGGCAGCGATCAAAGGTGCAGTCAGTACAGATGATCTTAAAGATATTGGAACACAGGTGGAGTTATCTAATACATATCATCTGCATGTAAGAACAGGAGATAAGCTGATCAAGGAATTTGGAGGACTGCATAAGTTTATGCACTGGGACCGCCCGATCCTTACAGATTCTGGCGGATTTCAGGTGTTTTCATTGGCGAAGCTTCGTAAGATCAAAGAAGAAGGCGTTTCTTTTGCTTCTCATATTGATGGAAGAAAGATTTTCATGGGACCAGAAGAAGTATGCAGATCCAGTCAAACTTAGGATCAACGATCGCGATGGCATTTGACGAATGTCCGCCACATCCTGCAACAAGAGAGTATATGCAGAATTCTGTTGATCGTACAACAAGATGGTTGAGACGATGCAAAAAAGAGATGGACCGCTTAAATTCTCTGGAAGATACAGTCAATCCACATCAGATGTTATTTGGGATCAATCAGGTGGAACATTCGAAGATATCCGAATCGAACACGCTAAAGAGATTTCCAAGATGGATCTAGATGGATATGCATTAGGTGGACTTGCGGTTGGAGAAACACATGAAGAGATGTACAATATCCTTGAAAAGACAGTGCCATATCTGCCAGAAGATAAACCAACTTACCTGATGGGGGTTGGAACACCGGTGAATATTTTAGAAGCAGTTGACCGTGGAGTTGATTTCTTTGATTGTGTATATCCAACAAGAAATGGCCGTCATGGACATGTATATACGAATCAGGGAAAACTTAATATGTTCAATAAAAAATACGAACTGGACCATCGTCCGATCGAAGAAGGATGCCAGTGCCCAGCCTGTAGAAGTTACAGCAGAGCCTATATCCGACATCTTTTAAAAGCAAAAGAAATGCTAGGAATGAGATTATGTGTCTTGCATAACTTGTATTTTTATAATACAATGATGAGTGAGATTCGTCAGGCAATCGAAGAAGGCAATTATAAGGAATACAAGAAACGTAAGATCGACGGCATGATGAACCAGTATCTTATTAGAAAGATGGAGGAAGAAAATGGATCAGGTTACAATGACAATTCTGATGTTGGTTGTTTGTTTTGGATTAATGTACTTTTTTAACGATCAGACCACAGAAGAAAAAAAGAAGAAAGAATTAAAACAGATGATGGAACTCTGGAAGTTGGGGACAGCGTGTTGACAACAAGCGGATTTTACGGAGTTGTTGTAGATAAAGTTGATGAAACAACAATCATTGTTGAATTTGGTAACGACAAACATTGCCGTATCCCAATGGAGAAATCAGCAATCCAGGCAATGGAAAAAGCGAACGCATCATCATCTGAAGAATAAGATGAATATTTGATCAAAAGAAAAGAATCTGAGACAGAGAATAGTATCTGTATTTCAGATTCTTTTTTGTTTCTTAATATTAATTCATCAGATCATCAATCAAATGATCTGGGACAAATAATGGTCCGCGTCCGGTTCCGACTTCAATATCTGGTTTATTCGTTCCATGGAAGTCTGATCCTCCAGTTGCAAGAAGATCATATTCTTTCTGCCATTGGCGAAGTTTTGTGATCTGACCGATATGATGGGAAGAATGATAAACTTCGATTCCTGCGAGCCCTTCTTCTTTCAGATCATGAATGAGATGTTTGGTATCTTCATTTGAGAATTTATATAAAAATGGATGTGCAAGAACCGGAATTCCGCCAGCATCAAGGATTAATCTTAAGCAATCTTTTGGATCAAAAAATGGTTTTGGGACATAATATTTACACTTTTCACCAAGATATTTGGAAAAAGCCTGATCCATGGAAGAACAAATGCCTTCTGCAATCAAAGTTCTTGCAAAGTGAGCTCGTGTGATCACAGTGTGAGGATCACCATTTTGCAGTTTTTCAAGCGTGATCGGATAACCGTCTTTTTGAAAGAGTTCGATCATATCAAGATTTCTCTGAAACCGTTTGTCACGGAGCATGTTGAGAGTATGATTTAACTGCTGATCCTTATAGTTGATTCCGTATCCTAATACATGAATCTCACGATGAAGTGCATCACATGAAATTTCGATTCCAGGAATGAATTTCAGATCATCTGGAAGATCCATAGCAAGAATTTCCGGAATTCCATCGACAGTATCATGATCTGTCAGAGAAAATCCATATAATCTTTTTGCTATCACTTTTTGAACAATCTGTTTTGGTGTAAAAGTTCCATCGGAACAAGTAGAATGTATATGAAGATCAATCATAGGAAAACTCCTTTCGTATTTTTAATGTCAGTTTATCACAAAAAGGCATAGATTCAAAATACCAGTCATAGATTAAATAGAAAAAGGAGCAATTGTTATGGACATGGGGAAAAAGGGACTCTATATGATACAAAGTCTGGTATTTGCCTACATTGCCACAGGAATTTTATTGTGTCTTCTTGCATTTATCATCTATCAAAGCAATGCAGGAATGAAGATCGCGAATCTTGGAATCACACTTACATATATTCTTGCATCTGTTTTTGCTGGCATGCTGATCGGAAGTAAGATCGGAAAAAAGAAGTTTTTATGGGGATTTGCAGCAGGAATGTTATACTTTATGATCTTGACTTTGATCTCATGGATTTTTCAAAAAAAATATCGTTCTGTTTTCCACAGAAAGGATCACAGCATGTTTCTTATGTATTGCAGGAGGAACTTTAGGTGGAATGCTTGCTATTTGAAAATGAATATGATACAATATAGCAAGTTATTTTATGAGAATCAGGAGGACGATAAGATGAAACATATTAAAACTCTGACAAATAAAACATTACAGAACACAGTGAAAAAAGGTGGATGTGGTGAATGCCAGACATCTTGCCAGTCAGCATGTAAAACATCTTGTACAGTAGGTAACCAGACCTGCGAACACAGCAAATAGTCAAATCGAACAAAGACTTTGTGCTTGAGGCGTTCCTTGTGGGCCGCCTCATTTTTTCGATGAAAGAAAATAACAGATAAAGGGAGAAAGAAACAATGGTTCACCAGTATAAAAATAATGGATATAACATGGTCCTTGATGTAGCAAGTGGATCTGTCCATGTGGTTGATGACCTGACATATGAGGTGATTGCTTTATATGAGGATCATACATTAGAAGAGATCATCAAAGAATTATCATCCTGGGATGAGAAAGATGTCAAAGAATCTTATGGAGAAGTTACAGAATTAAAAGATGCAGGTGTATTATTTACAGAAGACTGTTATGAAGAATACATTTGTGGATTCAAAGATAGACCAACAGTTGTAAAGGCACTCTGTCTTCATATTGCACATGATTGTAACCTTGCCTGCCGATACTGTTTCGCAGAAGAAGGAGAATACAAGGGAAGACGTGCATTAATGAGTGCTGAAGTTGGTAAGAAAGCATTAGATTTTCTTGTAGAGAATTCAGGAAACCGTAGAAATCTGGAAGTTGATTTCTTTGGTGGAGAGCCTTTGATGAACTTTGATGTAGTGAAAGAGATCGTTGCATATGGACGTTCTTTGGAAGAAACACATGATAAGAAGTTCCGTTTTACATTGACAACAAATGGTGTATTACTAAACGATGATATCATGGAATTTGCCAATAAAGAGATGGATAACGTTGTATTAAGTGTGGATGGAAGAAAAGAAGTTCACGATTACATGAGACCATTCCGTAATGGAAAAGGAAGCTATGATTTTATTATCGACAAATTCAAGAAATTTGCAGACAGCAGAAACCAGCAGAAATATTATGTAAGAGGAACTTTTACACATCATAATTTAGATTTCTCAAAAGACGTTATGCATTTAGCAGATGCAGGATTCGAACAGATTTCTGTAGAACCTGTTGTAGCACCAGATACAGCAGATTATGCAATCACAGAAGAGGATCTTCCAATTTTGATGGATGAATATGATCTTCTTGCAAAAGAAATGATCAAAAGAGAGAAGGAAGGAAAAGGATTTACCTTCTTCCACTTTATGATCGACTTAACAGGAGGGCCATGTGTTGCAAAACGTTTATCCGGATGTGGTTCAGGAACAGAATATCTTGCAGTGACTCCATGGGGAGATTTATATCCATGCCATCAGTTTGTAGGAGAAGAAGACTTCTTAATGGGTAATGTTTACGAAGGAATCAAGAAAGATGAGATCGTCAAAGAATTCAAGGCATGTAATGTATACTCCAAAGAAGAATGTAAAAAATGTTTTGCAAGATTCTATTGCAGTGGTGGATGCAGTGCAAACTCTTATAACTTTAACGGTACGATCGATGGAACTTATGAGATTGGATGTAAATTAGAGCGCAAGAGGGTAGAATGTGCATTAATGGTAAAGGCAGCATTGGCATTAGAAGGGGAGACGGAGAATGAAGAAGCGTAATAGCAGTGGCAAGTATATTGCAGGGCTCATTTTACTGATCGCTTTGTGTGTATTTGGAGCATTTATCACAACCAAGGGAATTACAAAGAAGAAGATCGGTCGAGCAAGCAATATCGAACTTGGATTAGACCTTGCAGGTGGAGTTAGTATTACATATGAAGTAGATGGCAAGAATGTATCTGATAGTGATATGAAAGATACTGTATACAAACTTCAGAAGCGTGTAGAAGGGTACAGTACAGAAGCAGAAGTTTATCAGGAAGGAAAAGATCGTATCAATATCGAGATTCCTGGAGTAACAGATGCAAACAAGATTTTAGATGAGCTTGGTAAACCAGGAACACTTTCTTTTGCTGTCCAGAAACAGGTAAAAGTAAAGAAGAATGGAAAAACAACGACTCAGACAACATTAGATACTGTATTGACAGGTCAAAATGTTAAGAAAGCCAAAGCTGTAACTAATCAGAATCAGACAACTGGTAAGAAAGAATATTTAGTTGCACTTGAATTTGATGCTAAGGGAACAAAGGCATTTGCGAAAGCTACAAAAGCCAATATTGGAAAACCAATTTATATTATCTATGATAATCAGGTGATCAGTGCCCCAAATGTACAGGAAGCGATCACAAAAGGAGAATGTACGATCGATGGTATGGAAAGTTATGAAGCAGCAGAGAATTTAGCTTCATCAATTCGAATCGGTTCCTTACCAGTGAAATTAAACGAATTACGCTCTAACGTAGTATCTGCGAAATTAGGAGTGAATGCGATCCAGACAACGGTCAAAGCAGGAGTCATCGGATTTGTACTGGTATGCTTGATCATGATCGCATTTTATGCAGTGCCTGGTGTGATTGCGTGTGTGGCACTTGCGATCTATATGCTGATGATGTTATTAGCACTGAATGGATTTAATGCGACACTGACATTGCCGGGACTTGCAGGTATCATCCTCGGTATCGGTATGGCAGTTGATGCAAACGTTATCATTTATGCCAGAATTCAGGAAGAGATCGGGGCAGGAAAGAGTACAGGAGCAGCGATCAAATCTGGATTCGGAAAGGCAGCATCAGCGATCATCGATGGTAACGTTACAACATTGATCGCAGTATTAGTTTTATGGTTTAAAGGATCAGGAACGGTCAAAGGATTTGCTCAGACACTTGGAATGAGTGTATTGATCTCTATGTTTACAGCACTTGTGATCAGCCGATTCCTTGTATATGCGGCATATCATTTTGGACTTCGCGACAAGAAATGGTATGGAAACCAAGAACGATCAAAACAAGAGATTTTGTCCGTACAGGTAAGAAATACGTTGCAGTTGCAGGTGTGATCATTTTGATCGGACTTGCTGCACTTCCAATGAATCGAAGCAAGATTGGATCAATCTTGAATTATGATCTGGAATTTTCAGGTGGTACAGCATCTACGATCACATTCAAGGATGACCAGAAAGTCAATGATTCTTTAGAAAAACAGGTTGTGAAAGCTTACGAGAAAGTCAGCAAGTCAACCTCTGTTCAGAGTCAGAAAGTAAAAGCAAATAATCAGATGGTTGTAAAGAGTGTAGAATTGAATCTGAGCCAGAGAAAACAGATCGAAAGTACATTAAAGAAAGATTATAAAGTAAAATCTGTAACAACAGAGAATATCAGTTCAACGATCAGTAATGAAATGCAAAGAGATGCATTTATTTCCGTTGTGATCTCAGCAATCTGTATGCTGATCTACATTGCAATCCGATTCAAAGACGTGAAATTTGGATCCAGTGCGATCATCGCATTGATCAATGACGTATTGGTCGTATTTGCAGCATATTCTGTTGGAAGATTATCTGTTGGTGGAACATTTATCGCATGTATGTTAACGATCATTGGATATTCTATCAACTCAACGATCGTTATCTTTGACCGTATCCGTGAGAATCTGAAACTTCAGACGATCCGGACAAGAGATGATATCAAAGCACTTGTGAATCAGAGTATTTCAAGTACATTGGTTCGTACGATCAATACAAGTTTGACAACATTTGTTATGGTGTTAGCGTTATTCATCTGCGGAGTATCCTCCTTAAGAGAATTTGCATTAGCATTGATGGTGGGTGTGATCGGAGGAGCGTTCTCTTCTGTATTTTTAACTGGACCACTTTGGTATATGATGAAGACGCGAATTGGATCAGATGTGATCAAAGAAAATCAGGCAGCCAGTCAAGCACAGCCAGAGAAGATCACAGCGAATCCAAACCGCAAGAAAAAGAAGAAAAAGAAAAGAAAATAAAACATTCAAAAAGAGTATTCAGTAAATACTGGATGCTCTTTTTTATGAAAAATGGAGTAAGATGATGGAACAGTGGTATCTGTATAAGAAAAAGGCTGATTTTAATCAGATTGGAGAAAAATTTAACATAGATCCAGTGATCGCACGGCTGATCCGCAACAGGGATGTGGTTGGGGATGAACAAATACAGCAGTATCTGTATTGGAGAACTTTCAGATATTTCAGATCCTTTTTTGATGAAAGGCGTCAAAGAAGGAGTTGAGATTTTGAAGCAAAAGGTACAAGAGGGGAAAACGATCCGTATTATTTCAGATTATGATGTAGATGGAGTTGTCTCAAATTATATTTTGTGGAAAGCGATTCATGATCTTGGTGGAAAGATTGATTTTCAGATTCCAGACCGCATGAAAGATGGCTATGGAATTAATGAAAATATCATTGAAAAAGCAGTGGAAGACCAGATTGATACGATCCTTACCTGTGATAATGGGATTGCAGCAGCAGATGCAGTTGCATATGGCAAAGAACATGGACTGACAATGATCATTACGGATCATCATGATGTGCCATTTGATACCGATGAAGCAGGAGTGAGAAAAGAGGTTCTTCCACCAGCAGATGTAGTGATCAATCCAAAGCAGGAAGCATGCAATTATCCGTATCCGTTACTTTGTGGAGCAGGAGTGGCTTTTCAGTTTATGAGGGCATTTTATCAGGCAATGGAAGAAGATGAAAGCCAATTGGAAGAGTTGTTATCCATGCTTGCGATCGCGACTGTTTGTGATGTGGTAGATCTGACAGGAGAAAACAGAATCTTTGTCAAAGAAGGATTACGCCGAATCAAAGATACACAAAATATCGGGTTGAAAGCATTGCTGAATGTGCATGATCTGATGGATAAACAGATACAGTCTTATGCACTAGGATTTATTGTTGGACCATGTATCAATGCGAGCGGACGTTTGGAATCTGCCGAAAAAGCATTGAATCTATTTCTGGAAGAAGATGAAGAGAAGGCAAAACAGACAGCAGAAGAATTAAAAGAACTGAATGATCTTCGGAAAACCATGACAGAAAATGGTGTAAAAGAGGCACTGGGACAGGCGTTTGAATATGAAGCAAAAGGAGATAAAGTGCTTGTATTATATCTTCCAGAATGTCATGAAAGTATTGCAGGTATCATAGCAGGAAGGATCAAGGACCGCTTAAATCATCCAGCATTTGTCTTAACAGATGCAAAAGAAGGAATCAAAGGTTCTGGACGTTCCATCGAAGGATATTCTATGTTTGAAGAGATGATGAAAGTCAAAGAGGTGTTCACAAAGTTTGGGGGACATCCAATGGCCGCAGGATGTTCTTTGGAAAAAGAAAAATTACAGGAATTCCGCAAAAAGATCAATGAGAACTGTACCCTTGAGAAAAAAGATTTTGCAAAGAAAGTACAGATTGATATTGATATGCCAGTTGATTATATTACCATGGATCTGATCCATCAGTTATCTGTTTTAGAGCCATTTGGAAAAGAAAATAAAAAACCATTATTTGCACACAGAAAGTTAAAAGTGGAACGTGTGAATGTTTTTGGAAAAAATAAAAATGTGATAAAATTAGCATTAAAGAGTAGTCAGGGAACTAGGATTGATGGCATGATTTTTGAGGATGAAGATGAATTTCGAGAGAAAATGGGAACAGCAAAGTATATCACATGTACATATTATCCAGTGATCAATGAGTATCAGGGATATAAAAGTCTTCAGATCAACATTCAAAATTATTTTTTTGTGGAGGAATAGCATGAGTAAGATAAAATTAGTAGCGATGGATCTAGATAATACACTTTTAGACAGCGAGAAACAGATTTCAAAACACACAGAAGAAGTTCTAAAAGAAGCGATCAGAAGGGGTGTTTATATAGTTCCAGCAACAGGACGTATTTTTAAAGCAATTCCAGAATTTTTAAGAGATATTCCAGGCGTTCGATATGCAGTTTGCTGTAACGGGGCAACTGTTTATGATCAGAAAGAAGATAAGATCATATATACAAATCATCTACCAAAAGAAACGGTATTTTCGTTGTTTGATATTTTGGAAAAATATCATTGTACACGTGATATTTATCAGAATGGGCAAGGGTATATGGAACGATGCTATTTTGACCATCTTGCAGAGTATGGTGTATCAGATCATGTATTAAAACTTGTGAGAGATACAAGACTACCGCTGGATGATCTGCGAAAGTACATTGAAGAGCATCCGCTGGGAATTGAGAAGATCAGTGTATTTTTTGATGATATGGAAGAGCGGGAAACTGCAAGACAAGAATTGATTGAGAAAAATATTGCGAGTGTATCAAGTTCTCTGGGAAATAACATTGAAATAAATCAGATTGGATGTGATAAAGGAGATGGACTTTTACATCTGGCAGAGCAAATTGGACTATCTATGGATGAAGTGATGGCATGTGGAGATGCAGGAAATGATACGATGATGATCAAAGCTGTAGGAACCGGTGTTGTTATGGAAAATGGACAACCTGATCTGAAAGAGATCGCAGACTTTGTGACAAAGACAAATAATGAAGATGGTGTTGCATATGCAATTGAAAAATTAGTCTTTGAAGCATAAGATGTGAAAAAAATGTGAACATGGATCATGACTATTCATTTTTATTGACGAGGGTATCCAAAGTGGTATAATAAGTATGTTTAAATAGTTAGGGGGAACAATGAAAGATGAGAAAAACACGTAAAACAGCAGCTGTAGTAGCTCTGTATACGTTTTTGATGCTTGGATCAGTGTCTGTGGTCAGAGCAGATCAGCCAGTCACAAGAGAGCAAATAAGCAGTGAACAGACTGAGACCAAGACAGATTCTTCTGCCCAGACGACAGAAAGTGAAGCAACGACAGAGACAACAACACAGACGACTCAGGCAAAGCCGACAACGGAAGCAACAACGCATACGCATACAGCGGCGACGACGCATACAACGGCTGCAGCAACACATACAAAGAAACATACAGCAGCAACACATACAAAGAAACATACAGCGGTAACGCATACAAAGAAACAAAAGACAAAGTCTGACCAAGATAAGAAGAAAGATAAAAAAGATAAGAAAAAAGACAAGAAAGATAAAAAATCTATCATTCCAAAAGTATATAATGATCATAGTCTTGAGATGAAAGATAAGAAAGAGACGATACAGGGATTTATTTACTTTAATCAGGCAGATGCAGCATGGAATGACAATGGATATCAGATCAAAAGCAGTGGATGCGGACCAAGCGCTATGGCAGTTTGTATCAGTTCGCTGACGAATAAATGGGTAACTCCAGTTGATACAACAGTATGGGCATATAAGAATGGCTATTACAGTAGTGCTGGAGCAAGTCATGAGATGGTCCCAGCACTGGCACAACAGTATAAACTGGAATGTCATGGACTTGGAAGTGATGTCAGCAAGGTTAGAGATGCATTGAAGAAGAAGCATCCAGTAGTAGCACTGATGGGGCCAGGATATTTTACGAAGAAAGGTCATTTTATCGTATTGGTTGCGATCGATGATAATGATCAGGTAACGGTTGCAGATGTTGGAAGCAGACAGCGTACACAGTACAAATATCCACTAAAAGGAGTGATCGCACAGACGAAGTCAGCATCAGCAGGAGGTCCATGCTGGGAGATTTATTCTGATCAAAAGATATCTGCGAAGGCTGATAAGAAGGCAAAGCAGCTGAAAGCTGAGAAGAAATACAGAAGCAAAGAATTTAAAGCAATGTATAATGAGATTAAGTCAGTATTGCAGAAGAATTATCAGTTAGCGGTTCCACTAAAGAAAGGAACACTAGTTAGTGAAGAACAGTTTGTTACGATCACATCCTTAGGAATCAACGATAAAGTTCCGTAATGGATGCGAGCAAGAAGTTAACAAGTGATGTCGATCTTGATACAGTAGTAGATGAGATTCAGACAGAGGCAGTCAAGGATTCTTTTTGGAATACGATCATGATCGCACCTGACAAAACTAATTTGACAGATAAATAAAATAGTATATATTACATAAAGAAAAGCACAGAATCATTGAGTATGATCAATGATTTCTGTGCTTTTTTCTATTCTAAAAAAATAGGAGGAAAGAAAAATGAAGATTCAAAATATGATTAAAAAAATAACGATTGCTGTATTATCTGCAGCAATGATGCTTGCACCTATCGTTAATATCAAAGCGGCATCAACAGATGTGGTTGATACAAGCAAAACCGGATCCATAACGATTCACAAATATGACATGACAGCAGCAAAACAGGCCGGTGTTAATACCAGTCAGTTTACACCAACAGGAAAACAGGATGCTGCAGCGGAAGCAGCCTTGGAAAAATATGCGATCAAAGGTGTGGAATTTAGTTATCTGCGAGTTGGAGATGTTGAACAGCAGAGTGAGAATGGAAAGATTCAGATGATCTATGAACTTCCAACCACAATACAGCAGATTTTGGGTTTGACATCTTCTGATGCAGCTAAAATAGAAGGAAGCAAGACATATTTCGCAAGCCAGCAGATCAATGAGAAACTTGCCAAGGCATTAGAAGATAATACGGTAACGAAAGATAAATTAGAAGATTACATGGGAAAGAATGGGACAGCCATGGATGAGACTAATGCTAATGGTGTGACAAGTAAAGACAAATTGCCACTGGGTCTTTACCTGATCGTTGAGACAAAGGTACCAGAAAATGTAACTTACACAACAAATCCATGGTTTGTACAGTTGCCATCCACGGATTCTAAGGGAGATGACTGGTTCTATGATGTAATCTGCTATCCAAAGAATGAAACTGGAAATCCAACACTTGACAAAAGAGTACGCAATAATCCAGATCAGGACAATGTAACAACTGCCAATACAGACAGACTGGCAGATTTTACTTCTGCAAGAAATGAATACAAATACCAGAGTACCGTGACAGCCTCTAAAGCAGAAAGACTGGATTATCAGTCATTTCCAAATTGCCACATATCACATCATCAACAACCTATCTGTCAACTTATACATTTAACGATACAATGGCAAATGGAATGACATATGGGAAAGATGCCGTGATCGCAATCTATGAAACTAAGGATGCAGCGGACAGAACAAATGTGAACAATGTTGAGAAGAGTGGTGCATTGGCTGTATGGAAGAGTTCCGACACGGATCCAAAGTTTGCAGCAACATACGGAAAATCTGGAAACGATCCTGCAATGAAGATCGAGATGACAAAAGCAGGACTTAATGAGTTGAATAAGAAATATTCTGATAAATATATCGTTATATACTATACAGCTAAGGTGAACACAGATGACAGCGTTATTCTTGGTGATAAAGGAAATCCAAACGATGTATCCCTTACGTGGAAGAGAACAAATACGAATTATTATGATATTTTAAAAGACAAATGTATCGTATACTCTTACGGATATGATCTGACAAAGAAATTTTCTGACAGCAAGGGAGATGCAACAAAGGTTAAATTCGTTGTAAAAAATAAGACAGATAATTACTATCTGGTAGCAAGAGCAGATAGAGCAGGTGTTTATCAGGTAACAGGAAAGTCTGCAAAAGAAGCTGATGCGACTCAGTTAGTCCGTCTTCTGATGGAAAACTTGTGATCAATGGGATCGAAGGAGATGAATATGGATTTACAGAAACACACTCTGATGCAGGATACTCCCTGTTAAAGAAAGAAGTGATCGTTAAGGTCAAAGAGACAAAAGCAGATATCACACCAACCGAAGCAAATATCACAGGGATCCAGAGTAAGTCTGATGCAGATTCCACAGCAAATGATGGAGTTCCTAATGGTGCGGTATTAAAGAATGATGTGACGGTTCAGACTACAGCAGCGAGTGCGACTGTGGATGAGACAAAGGCAACGATGACAAAACACGATGATTCTGGAAATGCATATATCAATATGCAGATCACAAATCAGAAGCAGTTCATGCTGCCAATGACAGGTGGGGCAGGAACTATCTTCTGATCATTGCAGGGGTTGTTGTTGCTGGATGTGGATCTTGATCGTTGAACAAAAACGGAAGACGATCAACAAAAGATAAAATGAAACAAAAGATCATACCGATTCTGGTTATTCTGGCCGGCTTTTTTCTGCTGTCTTATCCATTTGTAAGCAACTATCTGTTTGAAAAGAGTGCAGGTTCGACAGTGGAAAGTTATCAGGAAAAGGCAGCCGGAATGGATCAGGCGATCATAAAAAAAGTAATGGATGAAGCGAAACAGTATAATGGGGAATTGCTGCGATCTTCAATACAGTTGACTGATCCGTTTAAGGAAAAACGCTTAGATGGAGAGACGGTTCATTATAACAGAATATTAAATATTGATGGATCATCGATTATGGGATATTTAAAGATTCCTTGCATTTCAATTAATATGCCGATCTATCATGGGACAAGTGGGACAGTTTTGGAACATGGGATCGGACATCTGGCTGCATCTTCCTTTCCGATTGGAGGAAAGATACCCATGCGGTGCTGACTGGACATACTGGGCTAGTTCTGCAAAAATCTTTACAGATCTGACAGAGATGAAAAAGGGAGATTTCTTTTTTATACATGTATTGGATAAAAAGCTTGCTTACCGTGTGGATCAGATCACAGTCGTGGAACCACAAGATACAAAGGAACTTCAGATCATGGAAGGAAAAGATCTTGTAACATTGGTTACTTGCACACCCTATGGAGTCAATGACAAGCGTTTATTAGTCCGAGGAGTTCGCACAGCTTATCATGCAAAAGAGGAAGAGATAAGAGCAAGAAATCATCATTCGCAATGGATGGAAGTTTACAAACGGGCCATCTTTGCAGGACTATTGATCATTTGTGTATTGATCGCAGCCAGAAAAGTATATGAAAAGATGAAAAGAAAAAGCGGGGAAAGGAGATATGGGTGAAACAAAAGATCATAAATATTGTTGGAATCTTTTTCTGGTAATAGGGATCACGTTACTGCTTTATCCGGAGATCATATCATATCTGAAACAAAAACAGTCCGATCAGACGGTGAAAGAACTGACGCAGAGGAGAAGCAAAAGAAAACAGGATGATCTACTGTATCAAAAAGCAGTCCGCTATAACAGGAAGATATTCAAAGAAAAACAAGCAGGACTAAAGGATGTATTCAGTTACCGCAGTGCACCGATCGTCTTAAGAAACGAAAAAAATACCTTCGGTTACATTAAGATACCGAAGATGAAACAGAAACTTCCATTATATCTGGGAGCGACGATGGAAAATATGAGAAAAGGAGCAGCGATCATGGGACAGACATCCCTGCCAGTAGGACAAAAAGACAGCAACTGCGTGATCGCTGCACATCGGGGATATCGGGGAATTCCGTATTTTCGGGACATCGAACAGTTAAAAACAGGCGATCAGGTGATCATTAGAAATCCATGGGAAAGACTGGATTATCGGGTTACAAAGATTAAAGTGATCGATCCATATGATATGGACAAGATTCTGATTCAAAAAGGGAAAGATATGGTCACACTTATAACCTGTCATCCGTACCGAGGACATGGAAGATACCGGTATGTGGTGTACTGTATGAGGAATCATGGACAGAAGATCAGGAAACAAAAGGAAGATAGATAAAAATAGATGGAGAGGAGGATGTGATGAAGAATGCAAAAAAGATCTTGGAAAGAAAACGAAAGATCGTAGTGGTATTAGTGGTCATGGTTTCATTTGTTTCCGTTCTGGCATGGTATCAGATGAAGAAGGCACATGCTTATCAATCATATAATACAGGAGGAAACAAACATTTTAAAGATGGACATTTAACAGTGAACATTAATGGACCAAATGGGAAAAGTGATAGTCTGACAATGTATATTCATAGTGATGAATATGAAAAAAATAAAAATGTCAGCGGTGGGACATTTAATAATTCCAGACATCCATATACGGTAACGACGTATTCCGATGGAGGCGGAGATTATAAGCTTACAGTGAATAAACAGACGATATATTCAGAGAAGAACAGTAACAACAACTATACACTTTTAACGATCAAGGTCTGGTATCTGTTACCGGCCCATGAACAGCATCGATCCTGGGAATGGGTAACGGTGGATAAACCAGTATTTTCAGATCCGAGCAAGGATATAACGCTTTATTGCGGAGGAAATGATGGATTTTGGGAAAATTCCTATCATGATACTCAAGAACATTGGAAATCAGTAAATATCCATGTAAGTACTGGATTGGTCGGAGTGGCTTCTGCTGACAGAGATGGATGGAAAACTTATGACTGGTGTTCTATAAATCTGAATCTGGAAAAGCCAAGCCGCAGCATTTATTACAACGGAAATGGTGGAGATGGTGCGGACGTAACATGGAATTTTACCGATGGAGATAATTTTTCATTTCCAAATGTATCAAGGAGAGGTTATACCTTGACAGGATGGCTGGATGAAGGAACAAAATGGATGTCCAATACAGGCTGGCTGGTATGTGGTAATTATACAGAGACAGCCCAGTGGACAGCGAATACATACACTGTAAACTATGATGGAAATGGAGAAGATTCTGGATATGTGAATGATGGAACAGCCACGTACGATCAAAATTACAGCTTTGCTGAGAATGGATACACGAAAAAAGGCTATGACTTTGTTGGATGGAATACAGATAAACATGCGGTGAGAGCACGGTATTCTCCAGGAGAGACGATCACATGGAGTAACACGGAGGGTATGACACTTTATGCTGTCTGGTCCAAGAACTCTTATGAAGTAACATTTGATGGAAATGGTGCATCAGGTAGCAAAAAGACTGTGGAATTAAAATATGGACAGGATGATATCCTGCCAGCAAATACATTTGAACGGCCGGGATATACCTTCCTTGGATGGAGTGAAGATCCGAATGCGATCAAAGCAAAATATACCGACAGACAGTCAGTCAATACTCTCTGCGATGCTGGACAGATTTGTGAATTGTATGCTGTCTGGAAGAAAACAGATGGATCATTCGATACACACAACATTATTCATGATGACGGCATGTTTAATGGCTCGATCGAACTGGAAGGACAGAATGGAACTGGATTTTCGAGAGACCACGTAGATTCTGAATATGGAAGGATCGACAAGGAAGGACAGCCAGGATATTTCACAAACCGTTACAAGTAAAAAGGGGGAAGAAAGTTTGAAACAAATGAAGACGATCTGTAAAAAGATATCGGTAAGTATTCTTACCCTCCTGATGATCATGACAATGTATCTGAGTGGTTCAGGGGAATCACTGTTCCTGAATAACAGTGACGTCAAGGCTTTCACAGGAGAAGCCAAACTGGTGATGAGCCAAGCATTATCAAGTAATAAGATCTCAGAGATCGATCGGCCTGCATCAGAAGGTCTGTGGAGTATGACAGCTGACGGCCGTAGAGTGTTTTGCTTAAACTCAGGAAAGACCATGTGTTCTGGAGATACCTTAAATACAAGACGATCAATGCAGCAACTTATGAAAAAAAAGGGAATTGCAAAAGCATTAAACTGGTATTTCAGGTCAAGCGGCAAGAATACAAAAGATCTGTCATTGTGTCAGGCATACATCTGGGCATGTGGACATGGAGCGAATAAGCAAAATACCGTTTATCAGGCAGGAAAAAATGTGGACAGGGGTTATTCGCAGAAAGATGCAAAAAAGTTCTGTAAAATGATCAGTGATCAGGATCCAGAAGGAACGATCTATTATTATACAGTGAAGAAATGTGTGAAAAAGAAGAAACTGGATTCCCATCAGGTTTTGTTCGGATTTCGTCATACACCGCCAGATATTGAAAAAGCGAAAACGAGTGCAACAAAGTCAGGAACCAGCCCAGATAATGTAAGGATCAAGATCAAAAAGAAAGATGCGGAAACAAGAGCAGGGCTTTCTGGAGCAGTATTTCAGATCTATATGGATGGGAATTATCAAGGAAGTGTAACAACCGATGACAATGGAGAAGCTTCTTATACTGTTCAAAGAACGGTAAGTTATAGTGTGACATCAACGAAAAAGACTTATGTAAAGAATTGGAACGATCTTTCAAAAAGTCAGCAAAAAGAAGCGACAGATAATGGCTGGTACGATTCTTCGGCAAAAGCATATGCTGTGGCAATGCAGGAAGCACAAAAACTTGCAGAGCAGAAGATTTCAGCCTTAAAGAGTGCCTCGGTCCACACTTGGATGGTCAGGGAAACAAAATCCGCATTCGGACACCTGATCCCAGATCAGACAGATCAGAGCAAAGTGGAACAGGGTGGAGTCAGATCATTCACATTTAACTATACCAATGAATTTCAAAAGAGTGATCTGGAAATCTTTAAACAGGGAACTGTAAAGAATAAACGAGGGGATCTAGGAGTTGAAGCAAACTTGCAGAATGCTGTCTATGAGCTATATGCTGACCATGATATCACAGGCTCCGATAACAAGAGTGTTGTCTATAAAGCAGGAACACTTGTGACACAGATGGTAACTGATGCGGATGGTTATGCAAAAGTGACAGATCTGTATCCGGGATATTACCGTTTACATGAGAAGTATGCTCCGTTGGGATATAGGTATCTAGTAATGATATATCAGTCACGGTCGATAAAAATACATCCCAGTATCTGAAAGAAGAGCAATATGAAGGAACAATACAGGTTGTAAAGACGTTTGGCGGGGAAAATGTTCCAGAAGCACAGGCAGTTTTTGAGGTTTATGATTCCAAGAATAACTTAAAACAGACGATCACAACGAATGACAAAGGGATCGCAGAAACAGATTTACTTCCTTATGGAGCTTACCGTATTCATCAGACGAAAACGACCGATGGATATGATATGGTACCGGACAAATGGGTAAGCATTGATGGATCTAAAATGATCTATAAGGTTGAATCAAACGATCCAAAGCAGCAATGCAGGGATCATGTTGACAAAGGTTACAAGGATTAGTGATAAGGAAACTGGAACTTATACAAAAAAAAGAAGAATATAAGGCAGAATTCCAGATCATCGATCAGTCGACAAAGAAAGTCATAGAAACATTGATCACGGATGAAAATGGTGCAGCTCAATCTGGAAAGTTAGATCCTGGCATCTACACGGTTCATCAGACAAAAGGAAGTGATAATTATAAGATCGCTGATGATTTTGATGTAACGATCAAAGATGGCGATAAGAAATTTAAAAAATTTGAGCTGGATAATTATTATAATGGAAACAAGATCCGGGTCAGAAAAACGATGGTCAAGAATGGAAAGTCTAAACCAGAATCAGGGGCTGAGTTTGTTGTACTGGATGAATCTATGGTGAAAGATTTCAAGGATCAGACATTGGCAACGTCACAGGACAGGCTTCATTACATTGAAAAACTGAAAAAAGATAATAGAGATGCGATTCTTGGAACATTAGTCACAGATTCCGAAGGAAAGGCAGCGATGCTCCTAAAAGATTTCGTAAAGAAGACAGGTTTATAGTCGTGCAGACAGAGGTGTCGAAGGCTATGACCTTGCGCTACCGCAGTATTCCACAGAAATGAAAGCATCGATCGAGGATGAAGTCAAAGTGTATGAATTCGTTTTAAAAGACGATTATACAAAATCCGCAAAGATTTCGATCAAAAAGCAAATGTCCGTAAATAAAGATAAGTATGTACCGGAATCTGGGGCGGAATTTCAGATCATTGATCCGCATGGAGAAGTGGTCGATACTCTGATAACTGATGAAAAAGGAGAAGCAACTTCAATCTCGTTAGCGATCGGTGTTTATACATTGCATCAGATCAAGGGTGATCCAAAGCATGAAATGATGGAAGATGAAGATGTGGTTTTGATCAAGTCTGATGTCCATAAGACAGTCACGTTTGGTCCGTATAAAGATGATGAAAATAAGATCAGGATCGAACTAGTCAAACGTTCATCAGAGACAAAGAAGCTGTTAAATGATGCAGTCTATGAAATCTATGATGAAGATCAGGATATTGTGGCAACTTTGACTACAGGAACGAGTGGAGATGGAACTGCAGAGTGCTATCTTCCATATGGAAAATATACGATCAAGGAAACTGCTGCGTCAGCAGGCTACAACATGGATGACGCAGAAGAAAAATCTTTTGAGTTAAGCGGGGAATCCACAAGCATCAAGATCACGTACGATAATGCTGGAAATGGAAGCTGCAGGTTTGAACAGATGGATACGCCAGTCTATGGAGAAATTACGTTCAGTAAGACGGGAGATATCTTAACAGATTATGACAAGGATTCTCAGAGTTTTATCTATGACAACGATCAGATCGCAGGAGCAGTCTATGGGCTGTATGCGGATGAGAATATCAAGAAAGATGACGGAACGCTCGTCTGGAAGAAGGACGAACTGATCGATCAAAAGACAACGACAAAAGAGAAGGAGATCCATTTTACAAGAAAGGATATGGATGGAAAAGAAACAACTAACTTCTATTTAGGAAAGTATTACATAAAAGAGATCAAGTCTCCGACAGGCTATATCAAAGATCAGGAAAAACATGAAGTAGAACTGACATGGGATACAACTGCAGGAAGTATCAATGATATTCGTGATGATGATAAAGTACCAGACAAGGAAGATCCGTTTGGAAATGAAGACAATAATGTAAGTACAGGTATTTATGTGTTGGAAAAAGGCGAAAAATTGAACCAGAAGATCAAGGATGCGGAATCTGTGACTTTCACGTGGAAGAGTGCACCAGAAGGAGCTGTGACAACGGATGTTTCTCAGAATAAAGATGGCAGTATTGTGCTTTGGAACGATGATGGAGATTGTTATATCTCAAGTCAAAGAGCCGGACAGGTCATCTACATGAATGCAATATCATCTAAAATGTTTAAAAAATTTGTAGGAATCTCACAGAGATCAATTTTAAAAATATTGATACATCCGCAGTCGTGGATATGAGTCAGATGTTTTATGCCATGGATTCCATCAAAACACTCGATCTTTCATCTTTCAACACCTCCAATGTAGAAGATGTCAGCCAGATGTTCTATGGAAATCCAGTTCTTAAGACAACATATGTCATGGATCAGATCTTAAAGATCGAAGAAGATAAGTTTATCGAGGAACAGCCGTTAAAGATCGTTGCCATGCCAAAGAACAAGTTCTTAAAAGGTGATAAATTCAAGGCAGAGGACTTTAGCTGGAGAATCCTTTATGATGACGATGGAGCAGAAGATGTGGAAGTGACGGATAAAGATGTGGCATTTACACCGACATATGCAGAAAAATCAGGAAATACGAGATCAATATCAGTTTTAACAACCAAGGATCGTATAAAGATCTGCCAGAGAAAACGATCAAGACTACGGTAGAGGTTCTGGATCCAGAAGAGGAAGATATCGCCTTAAAGGTTGCAAAGAAAGCAAGTATTCATGTCAAAGCTAATGATACTCTGCAAAAATACGGCATCCATCTGATCAAGACCGATCAAGACGGAAACAAGCTGGCGGGAGCCATATTTGCCTTAAAAGCGAAAACAGATATCGTTAATAGCAAAGGAGAAAATATCTTTAAGAAGGGTGATACGATCGCCACCACTACATCACAGGATGATCAGTTTGAATATCTGGAGTTTATTGGATTGCCGACCGATATCTATGCAAAGGATGGAACAGACAGTGATATGTATGAGGTAGAAGAAATCTACGCACCAGATGGATACGAGAAATCGGACAAGACATTAACATTTAAGGGTAAAGTGATCAATGATACGAAAGAAAATCTCATTCATGATGTAAAAGCCGAGAATAATACGGATAATGATACAACAACATATGTGCATGATTCAGATACTTTAGTCAACCAGAAACTGGATTATATTGCATTGAAGAAGATATGGATGATCATGACAATGCAGCAAAGATCCGTCCAGATGTTGTTACGATCAAGGCAACACATAAGACAACAAAAGAAGTAAAGGTGTATACACTGACAAAAGATAATAACTGGACAATGTTTACGGATATCAAGAAGGATGATCGTGAAAAGTGGGAGTTTCATGAAGATGTTCCCGAAGGTTATACTTTGACGAGTACACACTGGAATGATGCGATGTATGTGATTTCGTTTACGAACTTCCATGAAAATCCAGAATATGTCGATATCAATGTACAAAAGGTTTGGGAAGATGGTGACAATGGAGATGATCTGAGGCCGATATCGATCAAAGCTCAATTATATAGAAATGGTGAGAAATACAAGAATGCTATTACATTAGACGAAACAAATAACTGGTCAGATGATGTAACATACCATTGCCTCGATAAGTATGACAAAGCTGGCGAACCATTTGAGTATGAAGTGAAAGAAGAAGTCTATGATAATCTGACAGGTAATGCAAAAACAGGATATGTCGATACTTACGAGACAAATGAGACAATAGATGATGATGGTACAACAACGAAGAATATCATGATCACGAATACGCATACACCAGATACGACGAAGAAAAAGGTTAAAAAGGTATGGAATGATCATGGGAATAAAGATGGCATACGCCCCAAATCTGTTTTAGTTAAGCTGTTAGCTGATGGTAAAGTGGAAGAAACATTGATGCTCAGTGCGAAGAATAACTGGAAAGCGTCCAGTAAGGTACTTCCTGTGAAAGTCAATGGAAAAAAAGTCAATTATACATGGAAAGAAGTCGAAGAAGGATTGATCACGGGAGAATCTGAGATCGGATACAGACCAACCTATGATACGGATGAAAATGATCAGGATCTTACAGTGATCACAAACACACATGACCGTACAGGGCCGAAAGGAAGCATTACGATCACAAAAGCATTGGACCCAGGTAATCTGAATATGGATGTTGGGGATCCGACTTTTTATATTTACACTGACTGGAACCGATGTCTATGGAAAGAAACACAGTTATGAGAAGAAAGTCAAATTCACAAAGGCAGAGGTTGAAAAACAGATGAAAGATCATCCAGGAAATCTGATCGAACTGTCTGTGACGTTTGATGATCTGGAATATGGCACTTATACGTGTAATGAAGGAGGTATGATCAAGTATTTCAAATTACTCAATATTACGAGTAACAGCAGCAATGCAACGATCGATCAGGAAAAAGAAACTGTGACGTTCGATATTGGACCAACTGGAACGACAGCTAAAGCACAATTGACAGGTGGAGCGAAGTTTATGAATCAGATGATCCAAGGATCTGTAAAACTTATCAAGAAAGATTCTAAGGGGAAATCATTAAGAGATATCGAATTTGTGATCACATCATCTGATGGAGCAGAAGTAGCGAAGGCCAAAACAGATTCTGCTGGAGAAGTCACTTTTGATGGACTGCTCCTGATACTTATACGATCACAGAGACAAAGACAGTGGTTGGAAAGAATCTGTTAAAAGAACCAATCATCGTTACACTGCCAATGACGATGTCACAGGCAGAGGTGGATAAACAGAATGTGGATACAAGTAAAGCGATCAAACAGGGAAATGATTATTACTTCTATCATCTGACGTACAATGTTATGAATGATTCTATATTGGATCTTCCAAAGACAGGTGGACGGACAGATGAGCTTTCATTTATAGGAGGAATCATTCTGATTTTAGGAGGATTATTTTTATTGCATAGAAAATTTCGATGAAATCCGAAAAAATATAAAAAAATAAATTATGAAGAAACCACGTAAATAAGCCATTTTTTACGTGGTTTCTATCTATAAAATAAAAATATCAAAAAAAAATTAAAAAAAGTGTTGACATTCATCGAAAATAAGAGTATATTATAATTTTGTCGTCAGGCAAGAGAGCTTGAGAGACACAAGGGATCATAGCTCAGCTGGGAGAGCATCTGCCTTACAAGCAGAGGGTCATAGGTTCGAGTCCTATTGGTCCCACTATCCATGAACTACATGGATGAATTTCATAACATATGGCGATGTAGCTCAGTT
>ENA-OQAN01000191-OQAN01000191.1-human-gut-metagenome-genome-assembly--contig:-NODE-191-length-33818-cov-3.384554_pt1 | contig 33818 bp, 38 predicted proteins | sample MGYA00242735_ERZ504527 | MGnify/ENA primary metagenome ERZ504527 (study PRJEB26092, sample SAMD00036230) | human gut metagenome | host: Homo sapiens | study: EMG produced TPA metagenomics assembly of... | reverse complement strand
TCCACCTGAATGACATCCTCCGGCTGGATCTGGCTTTTCTGCTCCAGCTCCAATTGCAATGCAAATAAGGTCAGAATCCAGAATCGGTTCCGGCTGTCCTGCGTCTTGTCTCTCTGGTACGGAATCCGCTTCTCACTAAGGTATAATACTTTCCCTGATATTTCAGATACTTCTCTCCCCTGGCAGGCTTTTTATCCTGTTCCGTCAGTCCTGTGGTAAAGATAAAATGACAGGTTTTCATGTTCCGGTTCCCGTGATCCACGGCTACTCTTAATTTTTTAATCATAATGATTTCACTCCTTTGTATTTGATACTTATTCTGTACGTAGGAGGTACCTAGAGTGCAACTCTTTATAATCCATTTTCTTATTTTACCAATCAAAAAATTTCAAAAAACAAAAATTAAAAATTATCTTTTTTAATTTTTTAAATAAATGCAACCGTTACAATATTTACTGTGTATCTTATTACAAAGGGAACCTTGGAAAAGAGTCGTGTACATATATGAAGGCTTATAAAAAAATAATCAGTTTTATCCTAACACTCGTTATGATGCTGTCGCTAAGTGTTAATGTTTTTGCAGCAGAGCCGCTTACAGATGACCCTAATATGATTGAATGGAAGTACACTGTGTTTGCTGACGAAAGCCTGCAGAAAGTTGTTGAAGAAGGTGTTATTCCAAATGCATATGCCCGATATACTTGGCGCGGAATCACATTGAAAAATGGCGAAGTCGCCATATTAACACCATCAAATAACAGTATGGGACTTTATTGTAATAGCGGCAGATACATAACTATAAATTACACTTTGAGCCGTTCTGCTTTTCATCGTTCAAGAGTACGCGCATACGTAGCTGGACCTTCATCAGAATTTGTGCGTGAGATTACAGCAAGTGGTTTGCGTTCAGGATTTACGACACAGGCAACAGATTACTATTACGGCATGGTAACTAATCTGTCCTCTGATGCCTTTACAATCAAATCATTTTCTATTACATTTTAATAGTGGAAAATATTTCAAGTGCTGGTGAGTACTTATCCTGATTTTAATTGAAGCTTTTTAACTTGGTTTCTCGGTTCCCTTTTTTGAAAATACACATTCCCATTATTAAACCACTGCTATAGTATTCACTGAATTTATGAGGTAGAAGCATGTTATTTAACATAGATGAGAAACAACTGATGCTCGAACTAAAAAATAAAGATGAGCGCGCTTTAAAAATATGTATGAACAAATACTACAGATATGTTGTATACATAGTCGAGAATATTATTGGAAGTGCTTTGCCATATGAAGACAAGGAGGAGGTCGTGTCTAATGTTTTTGTAGCTCTATGGAATTACAGTGCAGATTTAGATACAGATAACTACAGCACATTCAAACCCTATTTAGGAACAATCGCAAGAAACATGGCAAAAAACGCATTACGAAAAACCTCTAAGATGCATTTTGAAAATTACGAAGATGCGTTTCAGGTTGGAACGAACGAACATATTGAATACGGGCCGTTAAAAGAAGAAGTAATCAAATGCTTAAAAGAAAGCATATATGAACTATCAGTGACGAAAGAAAATGTTTTATCTCGTACTACTATTACACTAAGACAATCGCTGTAATAGCAGAAGAAACCGGATTAAAAGAATCTACAGTAAAATCCAAACTGTTACGCGGACGTAAAAAAATTAAAACTAAAAATGGAAAAGAAGGGATTTAGATATGAAGACTGTAAAATTTTCTTTGAATGAGTTAATGAGTGAAATTGATGAATCTTTTATTGAGGAAGTGTATTTTCATGATTGCAATAAAATACTGAAAAAATATTCCAAACAAAAGATACGTCAAAATGTATTTTGTAAAACAGCTTCAAAACATAAGCCTTTAAAGTTCACTTATAGAACTGCAATTATTGTAACTGTGGTTTCAGTGTTTTTGTGTATGCCTGTATATGCTGCAATCAGTCATCTGTTAACATCGGCTTTAATTGATGACAGCAATCGACATTTAATCGGGACAGAAACCAATGATAGAAGCTACATCATATTAAAAGACGGTGTATATACCAATGAAAAGGGGAAAGTTGTTGATATTGAGGAATTAGCCAAATCTTCATCAGAATTTCCTGAAAGCAGAATTGTTAAAAGCAGTCTGATGCCTAATTTCATACCATCATCAATAGTAGAGATTCCTACTGATAAATCAGATGAAATGTATATCATTCCAGAAATAATTCTAATCAACAATTCACTTTGTGTACTTACACAAGACAATGGAAAGGGATGGGAACTAACTGATAAAGATAATATAGTCATTTCGTTTGATAAATATAAATCAGACATTACAGTATCCCAAGATTTGATTATCGGTTATGTAAAAGACGGGATAATGTATGAAGGAGAAGTGTTCGATGAACTGAGTGGAAAATATAGTTTCTCACCAGATGAAAAAGGGGAATATTTTTTCTATCTGCTTAGCGGAAGTTCCGATTATCTATCTCTTAAAAGCGGTAATCTGGAGGTAAATTAAATGTTGCTTTTGCGGGACTTCAGCATACCAATTAACTTTAGTATAAGGACAGGAAGACCTCTTCCGTACAGGAATAGGTCTTCTTGCTGTCTCCGTGCATGCTTTAAAGTATAAATAGGCTTTAATCTGGATACAATTTCAACTGCATCGTTGATACACGCTGTGTTTATCTCGTTTACTGTATCATTCATAAGAATTTAATTGGTTATGTTTATTGTGATGATAGAGTAGCCTTTGTTTTGAACATCTTCCTTGAAAGATTTGTAAACGATACTGTAGATTATCATATTCATTATGTCGGCGTAGATTCTTTAGATGAAGAATGTATTGAATGCAGAAAATACTCTGATTATTGTGAACATATTTTACCTGCTTTCTGGATAGATGACGATTTTTGTGAATAATGAAACACTGGTGTTTGGTTATTCAAAATTTAAGCTGATAGATACTGGTGTTAAGTATATTAATCCGAAGCATTTTTCCGTAAAAAACTTTGTAAAGTATTGCAGATTCAATAAAGAGTGAAATTACAGTAAAATAAAAGATAGTTTTTTCGTTCCTTTGTTATGCCATTGTTCTACGCCGGAATCTTTTCTGCCATCTCCGGCAGGCACTTCTCAAATAATTCCCGATATCTTCGATACCCTTCATCCCGGAGTGACCTTGCAGTGATGTCAGAGACCAAAGGAGAAGCTCTTCCTCTTCCACAGCATACGGAGAGGTATAGACAAATTTTTTCCCGTCAAAATGCGGTTTTGATAACTTCAGTATTTCCGTAATCTCTCCTTTTGTTTCCGCCTGCATAATCATTTCCACTTTCTTCCGATGGAACTCGCAGACGATGCTCTCCAGAAATCCCTGCTTCAGATAAAATTCCGCCCTTCTATAAAGTTTTACAAGAGCCTCCACTCTTTCATCAAATAACTTGTCCTTTTCACTGACTATCATCTGTGCCAGTGCGTTTGCATGTTCCATAACCAATGCTGTTCCCATTACATTTCCTCCCATAATAAAAGCTGGCATAAGAAATTTCTTCTCACACCAGCACGATTCTTTTATTCCTCTGTGATGATCTCACTGCTTAATTTTCCATGTACCAGATAGCGATAATTCCGTCTGGAATTGACACAGGTAGACAGCGTAACTATCCGATCCATTGCCGACAGCTCGGTGCCGGTATCATAATCCCTATAAGAAGACACCGTATCCAGAAACGTCTGAAAATCTTCCGCTTCCGGGAAATGATACCTATATCCCTCACTTCCGGTTCTTCCCGCATAGCAGGAAAAGATACGATACTTGAGGATCTTGTCCGGCAAATAGAGATAAAACTCCGGATGTTGTTCAAATAGCTCTTTGTCTTGGTACTTATCCAGAGTTCCGAACATGCTCCCGTTTTTCATATTATGCCCGTACACGATCGTATTCTGATCCGTAAAGTCCGGCTGATTATGGCAGTCCACAAAGATGCTCCCGTTGATATTGGATTCTCCCGAAAAAAGGTGATGAAGATAATATGCATTATCTTTCCCCTGTACCACCGGATAACTAATATCCAGTGCCGGAATCTGAATCCACGCTATGACATCCGGATTAACCGCTTTTAAACCTGCAAAATCAATTTCTAGATACCTATTCTTAGGTTCCTCCTTTTCTTTCTCAGACTCCGGTGATTCTTCTTCCTCTGGTTCCTGAACATATTCCTGCAGTTTCTCGTAACTTACGTCCCCTTTCTGATACTTCAGATAAGCACCAAAGAGTTTTCCTGCCGCTGCGAGAAAAACAAGCAACAGGCAGATAATGAGTCCTGCAAGAACCGTATTTCCTTTTTTTCTCATGATTGTTCTCCTTTCGGAAGAGCCGAAGTCTGTGCCCCGGTTCCTTCCTTCTGTTTGATGGCGGCTAAATAGTCATCAATCCCCTTGTGTTTCCCGTTCCACTCCCCGCTCTCGTCCATATCCCAAACCATCCGGTTCATCGGCAGGGAAAGCTCCCGGCAGATTTCATAGACCTTATTGCAGCCGTTCTGGATAATCCTCCGTTTCTCCGCCTTATGCTGGCAGATAACAGGGGAACGCTCAAAACAGACCGCACACTTACTGTCATGCTTATTGCAGGCTACTTTCATCTTCTTATCCATGTCATACGCCTCCAAAAGCTGTTTCATCCCATATCCTTTCATCCGCTCCAGCACCGGTTTCAGATTCCGGTACTGGTTCACTCCGGCAACGCACACAAAGGTAGCGCCGGACAGATAATGGGCTATGGTCCCTTTTAAGGCTCCTTCGGTCAGATAGACACGTTCTGCGGCAAGATCACCGATCACATGTACCGGACTTCCGGAGGAAACTCCCTGGTCATAATGGACACTGGACAGCCAGATATATTTTTTCGTGTCAGTCACATGATCTACCCGGATCTGAAAACCCTGGATGAACCCGTCCAAAGAAACTATGGGAATCAGGATTCCTGAGTTTTCTGCTTTGAAGTTAATCGTCCAGTTTCCGTCTGTATCCCGGTAGAATCCCGGCACGCCTTTCACCATATATCCTTCTTCTGCCAGCCTTTTGACCAGCTTCTTCATTCCAAACAGCGGGACACTCCGGTAACGCTGTGCTTCGATCTGTTCCGGTTTTAATCCTCGTCTTTGCAGATCCTCCTGATGCTTCCTGTTAAGCGTGAGCATGGACAGCATTCTCTGATACGTCCGGTGGATTTCCTCTATGGGTGCAAGCTCTGCCGTTGCCTTTTCTTCCTGTACCGGCGTTGCTTTGATATAATCCGTCCGGTATTCTCCTTTTCCTAATGCTTCCCGGATCTGCTGATTTGCTTCGGAGAGTGTAACATTGTGCAAATCCGCATAAAGCTTCAGCATCCCCCCGGACGCATCACAGCGGTTGCACCGGAATACATTCTTTTCCACATTGATATTCAGTTTTCCATGCGTCTCTCCACAAAACGGGCAGTCATAATAGTTTCCCCGCCGCTTTCTGAGATGCAGCACCTGCACCACATCCAGTATTCCATAATCAAACCCAGACATATCATAATACATCCCGGTCTCTTCCTCCTTTCCCCCGCAGAAAAAAGCTCTCTGCGGGGTTCTTCCTTAACCAGCCATCGGCATTGCTTTTTGTAAAATTACCTTTGCTGCCGCCGGAACCAGATTGTTCGGTCCGGAATATTGCTCGGCAAACCACTGGATCGTTGACGGGCTTTCAACTGCCACCTGTCCCATGGTCTTTCCGCCGTATTTTCCCTTTCCCGGAATCACAGTCCCGACTGCCATTTCATAGTTCATGTGTTTCATCAGTTCTTCTACCGGAAGGGACGTATCCAGATTCTGTAATGCTCCCTGCAGCATCTGTCCGGTCTTTGGCGGCGTAGAGGCAGCCGGAGCGGAACCGTAGCCAGGCATTTGTCCACTGCATGGTAAATGGTGCTTCCCGCCGCCTGTGCCTGCTGATAGACTGATTCATCATCTGCTGGCCTGCATATTCCGGCTGACCTGGCATCTCTCCATAAGTTGGCATAGGGGCATTTGGCATGACACCCGAATCCGGCATGGCTGCATTTTCCATGGCACCTGAATCCGGCATCTGTGGATTCTGATATGGAATTCCGGCATCTACCTGTGCAGGATCATTTTCCTCTCCCACATCCGCAAACTGCACACCATATCCGGCATCCGATAATGCCCTTCCTACGGCTGCTGTTTCTGCCATTTCCAGAAATTTGTCTCCAAACTTCGGGTCATCGCTCCGGAATTTCTGCGAAAAGGAATTGGCTACATAATTGTCTTCCTGATCACATTTATCCAGATAGATACGTGCTTCCACAACTGCCATGTTCTCTGTGAAAGTGATAATCCGGCTGATGATCTTTCCTGCCGGATTGACCAGACGAAACCATAGCTTCCGGTATTTCACATCCAGATAAAGCTGCTCCTCCTGCCCTTCTTCTCCAATCTTTCTTGCCAGTTCCATCGGATGGAAGCCATCCACACGGTTCAAAGCGGCAACTGCCTCTGATTTCTTATACAATAATTCTTTCATTCTCTGCTCCTTTCATTTAGAAAAGCAGACGTTCCCCTATATAAGAGTAATAGTCCGCTTATTTCAAAAATTGAAAAATATTTTTAAACAACAAGTTTTAACTGCTCCATTTCCGGTTTCTGTTCACTCTGATACTGATCGTAATACTGTACGATCCGCTCACTCAGAATGGTGTTCCTTGTCCCGCTGTCATCCGTATGGATTGCCTGACAGACTGCAGCCCATTCCCCTACCAGATAAACCTTGCTTTTCGCTCTGGTCACTCCGGTATAGAGAATATTGCGCTTCAGCATCATATAAAAGGCTTTTACCCAAGGGATGATGACAACCGGACATTCGGAACCTGTGCCTTATGGATGGTTGTTGCGTTAGCATGTTCGATCATTTCCATCTGGTCAGCTTCATATTGCACCTGCCGCCCATCCGGGAATCCGATCACTGCCCTGGCATTTCCATCCTCATCCGTGATACAGTCCAGTATCCTGCCCAGATCGCCGTTACTCGCCATCTCGGTATTTTTATTCTGTAAAATCTTATCGCCAACCCGGAACACCTGACTGCCGATATGCAGTTCCTTCTTCCCTGCGATTGGCGGATTTACAAAATCCTCCAGAGATTTGTTCAATTCATCCACTCCGGCAGCACTGCGTTTCCGATACGGAGTCAGGATCTGTACCTGATCCATGCCGTTTTTTGCAATCTCGTCCAGATAAATCCTCCGGACAATCTCTGCCGCTTCATCTGCTCCTTTACAGGCAATGAACTGAAAATCCTCCCCAAAGCTCAGATTAGTCTTATTCTCCTGCATCAGTTTTGCATTATAAGGTATGCTGCTCAAAGCGCCCTGCCGGTAAACCAGATCCAGTACCGTGACCGGAATCAGCCCGCAGGCAATCAGTTGCCGGAACACATCCCCGGCTCCTACGGATGGAAGCTGGTTCTTATCCCCGACTAAAAGGACTCTGGCATGTCTGCTAACCCGCCGGAAAAATTCATAGGCAAGATGCATGTCCACCATGGACACCTCATCTACATTTAGAAATCCGGCAGACAGGTACTCAAAATCCGGTTCAAAATCCGTATCATCTCCCAAAAGCCCCAGGGCCAGATGCATCGTGGATGCATTTTCACAGCCGGTACTCTCCACCATACGTCTTGCCGCACGTCCGGTCGGAGCCATAAGCTGTACCTCTGACCTGCATAACGCCTGATGGATATAGAGAATCACCTTGAGAACCGTTGTCTTTCCGGTTCCGGGCCTCCGGTAATAATACTGATGGGATGTGCAAACACCATCCGCACTGCCTGTTTCTGTGTTTCTGACAGCGTGATCCCCAGTGTCTTCTGTGCCTTTTCCAGCTCCGGTTCAATGGACAGCAAAACCGGCTTCTCCAAAAGCCGTCTGGCTATCATGGAAGCGGTCTGTGTTTCTTCTTCATACTGCCGGATAGAATAGATCCGTTCTTCCTCCACAACAATGCTTTTTTGCAGCACCAGCCGGTAAAGCACCTGACTGACATCCTGCTCCGATACTGCCATGACCTGCAGATCCCGGTTCAGCATTTCCAGTGCTTCCCTGATAACCTCCTGACGCTGCTTAAACAGATGTCCTTCTTTCATTGCCTGATTCATGATATGTCCGATGCACCCGGATATCCGCATGGGATCATTGAGTGCACAGCAGCACTGTCTTCCGATCGCATCCACAGTCAGAAACCCGAAGCCTTTGACTGCACTCAGCATGTAAGGGCGGTGCCGGATAATATCCACCGATTCATTTCCGAATTTCTTCAGAATCATATTCACTTTTTTGGGTGTTACCTTAAAAGGCGCCAGAAACGTCATCAGTTCCCGGAACACCTGGTTTTTCCATAGGACTCCACAATAGCAGCCAGCTTCTTCTCGGAAATTCCACGGATCTTCAAGAGTTCCTGCGGGTTGTTTTCCATGATTTCCAGTGTCTGAAGCCCAAACTTCCGGAAAATAGTATCTGCCATCTTGGGACCGATACCTTTGATTGCACCGGAAGAAAGGTATCCTAAGATACCCTCCTTTGTCCGTGGTACAACCTCCATGAAATTTTCCACCTGATACTGAGTTCCATGCTCTCCGCTCTCCCATCTGCCTTCCATCTCAAGCTCAATCTCGTCTGTAAGCGGAAGACCGAATCCAATCGCTGAGAAGCCGATGATATTCCGGGATGCCAGATATTTGTCTCTGGCTGACAGGGGGACAGACGTATCCTGTGTGGTGAATATGGCAATCGTATACCCATTCTCCTCATTCTGGAAAATCTTATGTTTAAATCTGCACCTCATTGTTTATATCCCTCCAGCTTTTTATCCGCATCCGTTCATTTGGTTTTCTCATTACGCCGCCTCCTTCTTAATTCGGAAAGTACGGCTCTCCGTTGTTTTTGTATATTCCTCATAGATATCCGGATGCTGGTTTTTCAGCTTCTCCATCTGGTCTTTCCCAACCGAAGTACGTCTGGTCGGATTATAGGTAATACGGTAACGGTTCGTACCGTCCTCCAGCACTGCCTTGCAGCCCTGCCCCAGCTGTTCCACAAAAGGAACACTGATTGCCCGCTGTTCTGCTTCGATTTCCTTTTTCCGTTTTTCCAACTGTGACTTTTCCTCCGAAAGGGTAAGATACTTCTCAAGATTTTTTGATTCCAGACCGGAAAGCACAATTTCCGGAATAGATTTGTCTGCAAAACCACCATAATTACGGATATTTGCCAGAACCAGATCGGAATTCCCGTTATGCGGCGGTACTACATTTTTCAATACATGTTCCTGCCAGAAATACGTTTCCTGATCAATGATGTCTTCTTCCTCAATCAGATCACGCTCAATGGTGCGATACACAAACTCATTCTCGTTATTTCCATACAGGCATGCGATAAAGGCTTTCTGCATATTCATCACAGACAGATAATGCCTTACCTGCAGCACATAATGAGCTGGAATACCCTCATCAGCCCACTTATCTTTCGCATTATAATTGCAGGTTTTACATTCCAGAATCGCAAATGTCCCATCCGGCATACGAACAAAAAAATCCACATCTGCAAGCATGAACGGATATAATGGATGCCGGAACATGACACGTACCGGAAATACTTCCAGTCCGGTCTTTTTGGAAAAGATTTCTGCCACCAGATCTTCCAGCCGGTGTCCGACTTCCTTGGCAACCCAGTTGCTTTCCTCTTCCTCCTGAATGACCGGCTGCACACCTGTTTTGTTGTAAAACAGATCCCGGATAGTGCAAATGGAGAGATCCCCATGATTGCCGCTACATCACTGCCGCCGATTCCTTTTTTGCGGTATTCCAACCAGTCTTCTCTTGACAGGTTACTGATATCCACAACCTTTTCCGGTGTATACTCTGCTTTGTTATTCATTCCAATTCCTCCTAACATTTGACTGCTCCATAAACGTCATATTTTTTCCAGTCTTTTATAAGCGCCTTCGTAATATCCTCCTCCAGCTTCAGGATGCCCTGTCCGGACATTCCTTCACAGGCTGCAAAAAAGGAGGCTTCATTCATGGCATAATAAAGATCATGTGCCGTACAGGCACCTTCCCCGTTCTGGGATACAAATAGCTCCACCACCTCATTCCGGATCTTCTGTTTAATGCCAAGTTCCTTCATCAGCAGCTTCAGGCAGTTCACCGGATTACGGATCTCAATGTCCATAAGCTGAGTAAGATTCTTCATCGCATCCACATAGCGGGCGCATACCTGCTCCAGATTTTTCCGGAAGTCCAGAATCGTTGCCCCTTTATCGTGAGCCAGCTTGATTGGACTTCCCAGACTGATAACGCCGTTTGGTCCGTCTGTCAAAAGCATCGGATACAGATTTGCACCGCTCGCTGCCACGTCAGATGTGGTAAAACGAAGTGCCGGTGACAGGATCTTCTCATCCATTCCGTGTGCATCCAGTGCTTTTCGGTAAGTATCCAGAAGTTCCTGACTTCCTCCGAGCTTCCACATGGCAGATACAATGGAATGGTCATAGATACCAGAGCCCTCCATGTAAACACTGCCTTTGAAATTCAGATTCAGATATTCGCAGGTTGTCTCAAACATGGCTTTCATATCAAGGATGCAATAATCATGTTTATCCCCGCCATGTACTGCGGAAACCTTTCCGTCCGCAATCTTAATCAGGGCATCCCCTTTTGCAACCCGCAGGCAGTAATTGACTACCTTCGCATATGTTGCCTTATCCAGCTTGCGAAGCCCGTCTCCATTGACACCTGCGCGGCTTAAAATGGTGCGGATGGCACAGTCACGTACCGGATAGGATTCTCCTCTCATTTTCAGTACAAGCTGCGTATTCTTCTCTGTATCCTCCAAAATTTCTTCCATGGATGCATCTGCCGCATCCAGATTTTGAGCCTCCTTTTCCAGTGGTGCCAGCCGTAACGTATTCGTTGGCTTTCTGATCCATTTGGCATTTCTTCCTCTCTCTGCCAGAAACTCCAGCAGATCTTTTACTTCTGCAAAGGATCTCTCAAATCCATCTGCATACACTCTTGCTTCATTCATGTTCTTATTCCACCTTTCTTAAAATAATATTTATCCATCAACAGCCGAAGCTGGTTGTGGCATGCAACTATGCCGAAACCTAAATGTAAGCACAAAAAAAGAATGAAAAGAGAGTCTTTTCTCTGTTCATTCTTAAAAGTCTGGTTTCTTCCTGAAAAAACAAAAGTGCCACGCAGCCAAAAAAGGCATACCGTGACACTCACTACAAACATAAACTACTTATGCCAGGAATTAGCTCCTGCTGTTTCCTGTAAGTTTGGAGATTCTTATGAATCCCGAAACTCCCCAAAAAGGGTGTGCATAAAATAAACTATATCAGTATACTAGCACAAGATATTCCTCATGTCAATTCAGGCTTATACTATATATGGTGTTTATATTTGTTCAAAATACTACATCTATTTTTCTACTACGAATTCAATCTTCTCTTTCAGATACTCCCGGCAGCCAAACCGAACCGTTCCACACTGCTTTGACTCCTCTTTCGCCTTTTCATTACAGCAGTCCAAGTAGGGACAATCGTTACATTGATTCCGCAGTGCTTCCTTCGCCCATTCAATTTCCTGCTCATTTCCTATAATCCGCACAGACATCCACTTCCTTTGCTATCATCATACCCCAAAATCCATTTTCTATCATCCATAATTTCTTTTTTTTGTATCATTTTAGTAAATTACGGTTATATTACGGAATAATCACTATATTTCAAATATATCTCTATTTTATTCCGTAATTTGCTGTAAGTAAATAGTTTAAAATGTGGAAGAGAGGTGTAAATGTATGGATAAAAACTTTATTGGAGAACGCATCAGCGAACTGCGTTTAAAGAAAAATGTATCTGAATATCAGATGAGTCTGGATCTTGGCAAAAATAAAAGCTACATCCAGTCCCTCACTTCCGGACGTTCTCTGCCTACCATGCAGAGCTTTCTGGATATCTGTGACTATCTGGAAGTCACTCCTCAACAGTTCTTCGATTCAGAGCTGCACAATCTTCCTCTGATTGACAAAGCAACTGATCTGATGAAACAACTCGATGACGAGGATATGCTTGCGCTCATTTCCATGCTGAATCGTCTGGCTCTAAAACGCAAATAGATTTCCGTGGCTGCCAAATCAAGGCAGCTTTTATTTTTATCATTTTTTCTTAAAATTTTTCAATCTTAAAGAAAAGCCCCCTATTCCTTAATTGAATGGGTAATATATCCATTCGCCGTACCTTGAAAACAAAAGAAATCTTTCGGGAGATTGATATAGGTGACTGCAGATAGTTTGCATCTTCGCACGCCTGCAGCTTAATAGTTACAAAGTAACACCGTTTTACGTGCCGGAACGGGCATAGGAACTGGCTTCTGAAAGAATAACATAGACTTTTGGGATTTTAGCTTATAGCGCTTTTATTAGAGAACTTTTACTCAAAATTTGATATAATAATAGACAGGTATCAAGTTGATTCCCTGTCTGTGGAAAGGAGATTCATGATAACTGTAACAAAAAGGGATTTGATTGAATTAGGCTACGGTCCTTCCTTTGCTGCTGATATTATCAAAAAAGCAAAGAACTTATGGTAGAAAAGGGGCATACCTATTATCAATCCAGAAAATTAGACAGGGTTCCAAAAGAAGCCGTTGAAGAATTATTAGGGATTACTTTGCCCGATAAGCAAGAATGATCGTGCTTTTTGCATTTTAGTAAGGAGTGAAATCATGGCAAAAGATCCAATTAAAAAAGCAGAAAACGGCACTTATTATTTTCGAGCCAACCTCGGATATCATCCTGTAACCGGAAAACAGATTCAAAAATACCGCAGCGGATTCTCAACAAAAAAAGAAGCCCGTGCCGAGTATTCCAAATTGATTCTTGCATCAACGGAAGAATTAGCTGATAAGAAGGAAGACATTACCTTCAAAAAGTTTATTGAAGAAATCTATCTTCCGTGGTACAAAACTCAGGTGAAAGAAAGTACCTACAAGAATCGTTACTCGACCATTCAAAAACACTTTGCCTATTTCTACAAGAAGAAAGTGTCCGAAATAGAAGCGATAAATGTACAGACCTGGCAGCTCAAGTTGGCAAAACAATTCAGTCCAAACTATGTACGCATTGTTCAGGGAATGTTATGTTTAGCTTTTGACCGGGCGATTATCCTCGGACTTGCAAAGAAGAATCCTGCCCGCATGATCGGCAATATCAAATCTAAAAAAGTAAAGATCGACTTCTGGACTTTGGAGGAGTTTCAGAAGGTAATATCCCTGCTGTACAAAGGTGACTACTACGAGCACTATCTCTTCATCTCGTTCTGGCTTTTATTTATGACTGGAATGCGTATTGGAGAGGCTGCCGCCTTACAGTGGATGATATTGATTTTGAAACAGGTATGCTGATTATTAGTAAAACACTGTACTATAAAACAATGAATGACTACAAATTCGTTGAACCTAAGACGCAGGCAAGCAACCGTACCATTTATATTGATGCTGATACCATCAAGGAATTACAAGAATGGAAGGCGGTCCAGGCAAAGGTTTTACCAAATTGTGGATTCGTACTGAGTTATAACAGTACACCCACCAGCAAAACAACGCTTCCAAGAGCATTAGAGAAATTGGCAAATTTAGCTGGTGTCCACAGAATCAAAATTCATGCCCTGAGACATTCGCATGCTTCCCTGCTTATCAGCATGGGCGAAAATCCACTGCTGATTAAAGAGCGTCTTGGACATGAAAAAATACAGACGACACTAGGAACTTATGGTCATCTGTATCCAAACACCAATATTGAGATTGCAAAGAAGCTGACCGGGGTTCTCAGCTACCAGTCAGCTTCTCAAAGTATTGCTAATTATACCAGTAATCAGCATACTGCAATGTATCACAAAGAAATATAAAAATGCAATGATAATGCAATTTCAAACAACCAAAGCCGCAAAGCCCCGTGGTTACGGGCTTTGTAGCCCAGCGTCAACTATTCAAACTCTACAAAGACTAACGCTTTTTGTTTAGGAATTATTCTCTGTAATGTTTCTCGTTCTTTTGATTATTTGATATATCCATATTATCCTGCCTATACGAGCTAATGTTATCATTTTGTTATCGGCATTGATAACACCTACTCGATAACTGTGGATAATAACTATATGTAGCATGTCAAATTATAAGCTATTTTGCTTAGAGATTCAACACAAAACTGAAATTTTACTTTTCCTTATATTCATCTGGTATTGCTATTTGAAATGTTTCACACAACAGCATCACATCATGCACATCATTTTTATCGTGTTCATATCCCAAATGAAGCATTACCTGACTCAATGGTTCAATACAAGAAACAGTTATATCTCCAACTTTTCCAATACCGGAAAAAGTTTTTGATGGAAATATATCTCCCTCATAAACAATTCCGTCATCTGTAAATTCAAAACAATGTAAATCAATGATTCTTTGTTTATCATCTTTCCAGACAGTATGACCATCCGTTGTATAATCAGTATTTACTTCCTCAAATCCATGCTGCTTAATCACATAAATATAATCATGATAATGTTTCAGTTCAACAAACAAATCAATATCATTGTGTATTCTTGATTCTCTTTTAAGAAGTGCATCAACACCCCATCCGCCATCTAAATATACTTTAATTTCGTTTTGCAAAGCATATTTTATAATTTCACATGCATCTTCTGTACGTACCATAATCTATCCTCCAAATTCAAATCTTTGTATGCTTTCCAACTCACTAAAAGCCTGAAATTTGTCAGTCTTTCATCCTTTTTGTTATCAATCACCAATTAGCTGTAATCCATTAGGATTTAGCTGATATATTTTATCGCACACCTCTTCAATATACTTTCTATCGTGAGAAATGCTAATGACAGCCCCCGGAAATTCTCGGAGCATTTTTCTTATTACCGGACCGGACAATGGTGAAAAATTTCTTGTCGGTTCATCCAGAATAAGAACATTTGCACCACTTAAGCTCATCCTCAAGAGAAGCACTTTCGCCTTTTGTCCGCCTGATAACTCCCGAATCGGATGCTCCATTTCATCTGGTGTGTATTTAAGTGAACCAAGGTATGTTCTAATTCTTGTACGCTCTTCTTTATCTCCTGTTTTATCAAGGTAATCAACCGGTGTAACATCCAAATCCAGCAGGTCTTCATAAGTTTGAGGCATATATTCTGCTTTAATGTCATTCCGATTTAGGAGTTCTTCCGCTATCTTTTTTAGAAGAGTCGTTTTTCCTGCCCCGTTGGCTCCTATCATACAGATTTTTTCTGAACCTTTTATTTTTAAATGAATTCCTTCTGCTAAAATTCTTTTGCCATCCGGAGTCACAAGCTTTGAAAGTTCATATTCTATGACCGTTTTTCCTGCGGGAATGTGTGAGTTTTCATCCCCTAATTTGACAAAGATTGCTTCTTCCTGTTCCGGCATCTGAGTCATATTTTCATCTTCTTTTTCAAATCTTCGTTCCATTGCCTTAACCGTATGCATTTTGTCCTTTAAGTTTTTGGCAACAGACGGTGCTTGTCTGGTACAACTTCTTAATGCACCTTGTACACTCTGCATAACTCTTTGATATTTTTCATCGCGAATCTTTTTCTCCCTACGGTCACTCAGTGCCCGCTGTTTTTGGATTTCAAATTTATGAAGCCGTTCTTCCACATAGCGTCTATAGGGAAGCTTTGCCACGGTATATCTCGCCTTTGTTTTTCGTATAATCTGCTCGATATGTATCACCATGTTGGCAGTACGCTCTATCAGCGTTTCATCGTGTGAAATAAAAAGCACAATGTGCTTCCAGTCATTTATGATTTTTTCCAGTAATGTAAGCGTCGCAATGTCGATGTCATTGGAAGGTTCGTCCAACAACAGCACAGAAACATCGCGAATGAAAAGCCTCATAAGTTGTGTCTTGACTTTTTCGCCTCCTGAAAGACTACCCATTGTCTGGTTACTGTAGAAAAAATCATTTTTCATTCCAAATTTTCCCGCAATAACAGACAATTCTTTAGGCGTTTTCTCCCAGAATATTTCCTCTTCAGAAAAATATTCGTATATTGTTTTTTCCTTATCTTCATCGAGCATCTCCTGCGGAAGATAACCAAGACGTTCGTGTCCCATTATCCTTTCCCCATCTGCTTCTATATAGTTTTCTACAAGCGACGGATTGTATATCCACTTCATTAATGTCGATTTCCCATTTCCCTCTTCTCCAATAATAACTGCCTTATCTCCATCATTTAGCACAAGGTTGAAATCATTAAGAATTATTCTCAGGTCTTTTTATGTGTTAAATTTAATTTTTTTATCTGCAACATTAAAGTTTCTCCTTTTCGAAGTCTGAGCCAATTATTATTTTGAACACACAAAAACGAGTCTTTTTTGCATACGCAAAAATAGACTCGCTAAATAGACCCTTATTTCTTTTCCAAAAGGAAAACAAAGGAAATGCCTCTTGCGATAATCCAACTTAAGCGTACACAAAACAAACCTATTCTCTACAGGCTCAATAACTATATGTGTCTTACTTAAATCAAATTATCTATTAATCATTTCCTCACCTTACACAAAATGTGCCTTTCTTTCTTCTAATGGCAATACTATCATACTGTATTTTTTGTGTCAATACATTTCACCTTATGGAAGTGCAAATTAAAATTTTCACTTCCTAATTATACATCCAACCATTACGAAATTCAATCTTTCACAACCTCTTTACAACCACAACCACAGCACTCCAGCAAACGCAGGAGCACCATACCGTAAAACGCTTATGTGTAAATCAACTCCGTTCCTACAACTTCCCTCACACAAGCCTGAATATTATTCATTCTTCCAATCCATTCGTAGGGATTATCTTTCTTTAATTGTTCCGTCACATCTTGTCTGTCGGCATATTCCTTTACCAGTCGAAGAAACATATCCTCTGCTTGCTTATCGACTTCTGCAAGATAACTATGCAGCTTTCCGCTTGTCAGCAGGTTCATATATAACACTTTATAGTGTTCCTTTAAATGCCTTGCATGTCGTTTCCCCCATAAACCAATCGGCTCTATTTCTTCTTCGGCTGGTACTGTGATGTTCGGCAATAAATAATCACCCACCTGTCTATAAGTTCCGCCCATTTCTTCAAAAATTGTCTTTGTCATTTTCCTTTTCCTCCTGTGATTTTTGTCTATCGTGATCGTGTATTATCACGCTTGCGACCTTTAACTGTTCTTGCCTGCTCCAACAAATCATCTATCTGTTTGCGACCAAAAACCTTACGGAGCAGGCTGTAATCTTTATTTTCTGCTTTTAGGATTTTGTTTTCTTCGGTCAATCTTTCATTGACTTTCTCCAAACGCTGATTGGTGCGGTATAACTGTGCATTCGCTGTATTCAGCCTATGATAGTTGTCCCACCCCTCAAAGCAGCGGGCAAGCACCGTTTTGACAAGTTGCTTCAATTTCCTTACAACCGGCTCTGCATTTTGGTTTATATGCCTTTGCAGTCATAAAATTTCTCTGGTTCTGGCAACTGATATTTCGGTGCAGTATCAAGCTCTATTTCAAGATTTGACAGCTCGTCTTTTGCCTTATCATAGTTCAATACTCGTTCCGACAACACATCAAATTCAATCTGTTTCTGCTCGATTTTCGCACCTAATGCCGCCACTTCTTTTTCTCTTTCCTGCTTTTTATAATCCAAAACAGAAAGATGTTTTTCGTGTGTGCCTAAATGTTCCCACTCAATCCCATAACGTTCCATCACCGCCGCAAGCTGTTCTTTTTCGGACTGTATCCATTGCGACCACTCCGTATCGCCACGACTGCCGCCCTTAAAACCTTGCGTTGCAAGAGCCTGCTTTAGTGACACTCTTGTATCAAGTCCACGCTTGCTGCCTGTGGTAAAAGGTACAAAATCTATGTGCAGATGTGGTGTAGCTTCATCCATATGCAGATGAGCCGAGAACACCCGAAGCTGTGGATTTCGCTCCTGAAAACCCTGATAGTATTCATCTAAAATCTGCTTTGCCAGTTCTCCGTTTTCCGTATCGGCGTTCATATTTCCCTTACCGCCCACCTGTAAAATGATTTCGTGGAACGGTTTTTCCTGCTTGGAACTTCGGATTTTTTCATAATAATCTTTTATCTTTCGGTCTGACCTTATCTGCTTGGCATTGTATCTTTCCAATGCTTCATCAAACAATTCGTGATAAACTGTCTTTATATTTTCATTGCAGTAGTCGATATTGAGATGAGTACGAGTTCCGTCTACATTTTCTGCTCGGAACTTTCGGCTATTGTGATTGACCGAGCCTTTACCGACCATTGCACTTATCGTTCTCTGCATTTTTTCATCTCCCATCTGTAAATTTCAACATTCTCAGGTTTTGTTACTTTTGTCAAAAGTAACGCAAAAGCACTTTGACGGGTACACCCATCAAAAATGCGACCTGTAAACAGGTTTTGCGTTCTCCGAAGGCTCTCCGAGGGGTGAGCGTGTGCCGGTGGCACACACGCCTGCGAACCGACCGAGCCAGCAGGCGAGACCAAAGAGCCGCCTTTGAAAAGGCACTCTCTGCACACTCCCCTAAACTTTATCCGGTGTCAAAGTGTGACGATGGTGACAATGTTTTTCACAGCGTGCTGCTCTCAAAAACATTGACACCTTTGACACCGTTTGTCACGCCGTCTGCTCGGTTTCTTTCCAAAGTGAAACCTTTCTTCCGTCGTGTGTGCGGCTGTTCTGATAACGGATACCGTAATCACGAAACAGCCTGCTTGCGTTGATACTGAGCCTTAAAGAAAGTACATTCGGCTTTATATCCACCGCAAGCCTTTCGCAAAGTTCCGAAGCAGTTCCTTCCCATCTGTCACTTTCCGAAAAGAGCGTATCCGCTATCTTCTCAAGCAGAGGTTCGGGCGGTTCTTTCCACATCTCCGTTTCCGATTTTGCAAAGTTCCACACCAATCGCTCGCTGTCCCTTACAAGATGGATTTTCATATCCTGCTGGTCTCTGCCAGCAACATCAAGTGTGGCATTGTTGGAAGTACGCTTGTCCTTACTGAGAACAAATGCACCGTCTGCCGCACCCATCAGACCATTCGTGCCTGAAATCATATCGAATATATCTTCCGATTTTTGTTTGCGTGTATGATGAACAATAAGCATTGAAACCTTGTAACTGTCTGCCAACGCTTTCAGCCTTGCCACAACATCATAATCACTTGCGTAGCTGTAATCTGCTCCGCCTGCTTCACGCACACGCTTTAAGGTGTCTATGATAATCAAGCCTGTGTCTGGGTGTTCCCTCATAAACCTCTTATCTGTTCTTCCAGTCCGCCATTGACCGTTTTACATTCCGTTGCGAAATACAGATTGCCTGTCTCCTTTGCACCGAACATCTGAAACAATCGCTTCTGCAAACGTGGGTAATCATCTTCAAGGGCAAAATAAAGCACCGTTGCCTTACGCACCTTATACTCCAAAGCGGTGTGCCTGTGCTGATATGATAGGCAAGCTGTGCCATCATAAAGCTCTTTCCCACTTTCGGGGAACCTACGAAAAGGTAAGTTCCCCTTTGGAGCAGACCGTCGATAAGTGGTGTCTGAACCTCAAACACCGTATCATACAGCGTTGTCATTGATACTGTTTTCAGATAGGAAGGGTCTAACTGTCTGAGTATTTCCCTTTGCATTTCTTCAAAAGATTGCTCGTACCCCTTGAAATCCGTATCCTGATTGACTATACTATTGTCAGTACATTTGGAAAGTGACTGTTCCGCATCTGTTGCCGCAGATACATTTGGAATAGTCATTTCTTTTTTATTCTCCATTCGCATCCTCTCCTTTCAAACCGCCGAGAATAATGGAAATCAGTTCTATTACACTCAGCAGTTCATCATCCACACCTTTTCCTGCTTCAATCCTTTTCAGTTCCGCAAGGACTGTGGCAAATTCCGTTTTCAACGCCTTATACACTCTCGGATTGCCCTGTACCACCACATCCTGATTTAAGCAACGGCGGTAACAATACTCCTGTTTTGGCAATCCTGATAGAGCTACAGCTCTGTTAATGAGTTCGTTTTCTTCGGGCGATACTCGAAACCCTACTGTGATATTCCTCCAACGATTTTTGTTATCTCTGTTCTTAGCTGACATTTTCAAAATCTCCTTTCCCTAAATCATCTAATTTTTCTGCCATCTCAATCTGCTTTGACGGAAAGAGGTGTGCGTACTGATAAGTAATATCAATACTTTCGTGACCAACTCGGTCAGCAATCGCCACCGCAGAAAAGCCCATATCAATCAAGAGTGAAATGTGGCTGTGACGGAGATCGTGAATGCGGATACGCTTCACGCCTGCCGCCTTTGCCCCTCTGTCCATCTCGTGATGAAGATAGCTTTTCGTCACCGTAAAGATACGGTCTTTCTTCTTCAATCCGTAAAGCATACCGAGATATTCTTTCATTTCCTCACACAGAAACTTCGGCATTTTAATCGTGCGGTTGCTCTTTTTCGTTTTCGGAGAAGTAATCACATCCTGCCCTTTCAAACGCTGATAGGATTTATTGATTGTGACTGTTTCCTTATCAAAGTTGAAATCTGCCGGAGTCAAAGCTAACAGCTCGCCCTCTCGGATACCGCACCAGTAAAGCATTTCAAACGCATAAAAGGAAACAGGCTTGTCCATCATCTCAAAAGAGAATTTCTTGTATTCTTCCTTTGTCCAGAACAGCATTTCCTTGTGTTCCTCACGTCCCATATTTCCCACCTTTGCCGCAGGATTGGAACGCAGTTCATAGTAGCGGACAGCGTGATTGAAAATGGCGGACAACTGATTGTGCAGCGTTTTCAGATACGTCTGTGAATAAGGCTTTTTCTTCTCATCACGATAGGCAAGCATTTCATTCTGCCAAGTAATAATCTCCTTTGTGGAAATCTCGCTGATTTTCAGTTTCCCGAAATACGGAAGTATCTTTGTGCGTATGATATGCTCTTTGGTAAGCCACGTGTTTTCCTTCAAACGGTTCTTCACATCATTGATATAAAGCTCCGTAAAGGCTTCAAAACTCATATCAAGGTCTGAAGAAGTCTGCAATTTGAACATTCTTTCCCATTCCTGTGCTTCTCGTTTGGTAGCAAAGCCACGCTTGCATTTCTGCTTGCGTTCCCCTTTCCAGTTCACATACCTTGCCATCACATACCAAGTACCGTTATCTTCATTCTTAAATACCGGCATTTACATTTCCCCCTTTCCTGCTCCGTAGAGCCTTTCGTAAAAATACTGGCGATTTACACGCCCTGCAATCGTAATAAAGCCTTTGCTTTCAATTCCTCATTTAATTGTCTGATGAGTTTATATGCATAAGGTTTTGATACGTTTAGTTCCTGAGCCACATCTTCGGCTCGGATAAATCTGTTTTCCATATCCTTTTTCTTCCTTTCTTAAAATAATTTTTTGCTTGCCGCTTTCTCCGTGTTAAAGTTCCAACAGGCACTCCTGCTTGTCGGCAGGCGCTGTGCTGTCCCAATGCACCGCAGTACATCAGGCGCTCGCTCGTATAGGGGTTCCCGAAAAGTCGGAGACTTTTGGGGAAGAGGAGGAGCAGTGCAGCGAATGAGCTTTTGTGCTTGCACACAAGCGAACGATACGGAACTTGCTCCGACGAGGTCTTGGCGGTTTGGCTTTTCGGACGGTCATTCAGTTGTCGCATTAAGCATATTTGTTTAATTCGTAATTTATTTTACTAAACATATTTGCTATTGTCAAGTGGTTGCAAAGAAAATATTAAACATTTTTGTTTCGGTTTTTCTTGACTTCCACTAAACATTTCTGCTATACTTATTTCACTAAATATAAAAGGAGCGTATCATTATGGCTATCAGCGAAAGAATACATTTTTTCAGACTAATGCGTGGTATGACACAAAAGTATCTCGGTACAGCAATCGGTTTTCCAGAAAAGAGTGCTGATGTGCGTTTGGCACAGTACGAAACTGGTACACGCAAACCGAAAGCAGACCTTACAAATGCATTGGCACAGGTGCTTGATGTTTCTCCACAGGCTCTTGATGTTCCTGACATAGACAGCTATATCGGTCTTATGCACACTCTGTTTACCCTTGAAGATATTTACGGTCTTACTGTCAGTGAAGCAGACGGAGAGGTATGCTTAAAGGTCAACAAGGACAAAGGCAGAGAAGCATATGAACTCCTCAAAATGCTGTATGCTTGGAAAGAACAGGCAGACAAGCTATCTTCCGAAGAAATCAACAGAGAAGAATACGATAACTGGCGTTACCATTATCCAGAGTTCGACACCACACAGCGTTGGGCAAAAGTTCCATCACAGGAATTAAGTGACGCTCTCGTGGAAGCATTCAAAGACCACTTGAAAGATAAATAAGCACCTACAGGACCTGCCACTGGCAGCTCCCTACAGATGCTTTGGCAACGACAAAAAAGCCCTTAACTATGGTTATTAACCACAGCTAAGGGCTTAGTTTATAATATGGAATTTGTTCAGAGCCAAGCTCCGAACTTTAGTCTGCAAGCCACCTGTTAATTGTTCCGTTACCCATAAACCACTGGATAACAAGAATAATGGCACTTGCTATGACTGTTATCAATTTGTTATCAAAAGACTAATCGAAATCGCTGAAACCCGCATAAACACTGGCTTTTTTAAGCAACTCGATTTATTCAAACTCAATAGTTCCAGGTGGCTTAGAAGTTAAATCATACATTACTCTGTTAACTCCCTTAACCTCATTAATAATCCTATTCATTACCTTATTCAACACTTCATAAGGAATCTCTGATGCCTCAGCTGTCATAAAGTCGATTGTCTTAACAGCTCTTAATGCTACTGCATAATCATATGTTCTAAAATCTCCCATTACTCCAACACTTCGCATATTAGTTAATGCTGCAAAATACTGGTTGATTTCTCTGTCTAATCCAGCTTTGGCGATTTCTTCTCTGTAGATCGCGTCTGCGTCCTGGACGATTTTTACTTTTTCTTCTGTGACTTCTCCGATGATTCGAATTCCTAGTCCTGGTCCTGGGAATGGCTGGCGGAATACGAGTCTTTCTGGGATTCCTAACTGTAGTCCTGCCTGTCTTACTTCGTCTTTGAACAGGTCACGTAATGGTTCGATGATTTCTTTGAAATCTACGAAGTCTGGCAATCCTCCTACGTTGTGGTGGGATTTGATGACTGCTGATTCTCCACCTAATCCGCTTTCTACGACGTCTGGATAGATCGTTCCCTGTGCTAAGAAGTCTACTGCACCAATCTTCTTTGCTTCTTCTTCGAAGATTCTGATGAATTCTTCTCCGATGATCTTACGTTTTGCTTCAGGTTCTGTGACTCCTTTTAATTTGTCATAGTATCTCTGCTGTGCATTGACACGGATAAAGTTTAGATCAAACTGTCCATTTTCTCCAAATACGCCTTCTACCTCGTCTCCTTCGTCTTTACGTAATAATCCGTGGTCGACGAATACACATGTTAACTGTTTTCCAATGGCTCTTGATAATAATCCGGCTGCTACGGATGAATCTACTCCTCCTGATAAGGCAAGTAATACTTTTCCATCTCCGACTTTCTCGCGGATTTCTTTAATTGTGCTTTCTACGAAAGCATCCATCTTCCAATCTCCTGCACATCCGCAGACTCCTAATACGAAGTTGGAAAGCATTGTCTTTCCTTCGACTGTATGAAGTACTTCTGGATGGAACTGGATCGCATATAAGGATTTATCTGCATTCTCAGCTGTTGCAACTGGACAATCTGCTGTATGTGCAGAAATTTCAAATCCTGGAGCTACCTGTGAGATGTAGTCTGTATGGCTCATCCAACAGATTGTTTTTTCTGATACATTTTCAAATAACTTGGAATCTTTCTTGTCGATCAGCACTTCTGTTTTACCATATTCGCTGACTTCGGCTTTCTCTACTTTTCCTCCAAGGACATGTTGCATCAGCTGTGCTCCATAACATAATCCTAAAACTGGGATTCCAAGTTCGAATAATTCCTTGCTGTATGTTGGGGAATCTGGTTCGTAACAACTGTTTGGTCCACCTGTTAAGATGATTCCCTTTGGATTCATTTCTTTGATTTTATCGATACCGATCTTGTAAGAATAAATCTCGCAGTATACATTGCACTCGCGAACGCGGCGTGCAACTAACTGGTTATACTGACCACCAAAATCGATGACGATCACTAATTCATTTTTCACTCGATTTCCTCCTGAGTTGCCTAGTGATGTGTTTCGTTTTATTCACCTTTTAACAGATCAACTTTGTCAAGTCTCTCCCAAGGAAGATCAAGGTCATTTCTTCCGAAATGTCCATATGCTGCTGTCTGTTTATAGATTGGTCTTCTTAAATCTAACATCTTGATGATTCCTGCTGGACGCAGATCAAAATGTTTACGGATCAGGTCTACCAATTCCTGATTGGATTTCTTTCCTGTTCCAAATGTATCAACCATGATAGATGTTGGCTCTGCTACACCGATTGCATAAGATAACTGAATCTCACATTTGTCAGCTAATCCGGCTGCTACAATGTTCTTCGCTACATAACGTGCTGCGTAAGCTGCAGAACGGTCTACTTTTGTACAGTCCTTTCCAGAGAAAGCTCCACCACCATGGCGTGCGTATCCACCGTATGTATCTACGATGATCTTTCTTCCTGTTAACCCTGCATCTCCGTGTGGTCCACCGATCACGAATCTTCCTGTTGGGTTAATGAAGAATTTTGTTTCATCATCAACCATATCTGCTGGAAGGATCTTATCAAATACTTCACGTTTGATATCTTCATGAATCTGCTCCTGAGTGATATCTGGATCATGCTGTGTAGATAACACAACTGCATCAAGACGACTTGGTTTTCCATCATCATATTCTACAGTTACCTGTGTTTTACCATCTGGTCTTAAATATGACAATGTTCCATCTTTTCTCACTTTTGTTAACTGTCTTGAAAGCTTATGTGCAAGAGAGATTGGGTATGGCATGTACTCTTCTGTTTCATTAGTAGCAAATCCAAACATCATTCCCTGATCTCCGGCTCCAATTGCGTCGATCTCTTCATCTGTCATGTTATTCTCTTTTGCTTCTAGTGCTTTGTCTACACCCATGGCAATGTCACTGGACTGTTCATCAATTGTTGTAATAACACCGCATGTATCAGCGTCAAATCCATATTTACCTCTTGTATATCCAATCTCACGAACAGTATCGCGGACAATTTTCTGAATATCTACATATGCTTTTGTAGATATCTCTCCCATGACCATAACGATTCCTGTTGTTGTGCAAGTCTCACATGCAACACGGCTCATTGGATCCTGTTCTAAAAGTGCATCTAAGATTGCATCAGAAATCTGATCACAGATTTTATCTGGATGTCCTTCTGTCACGGACTCTGATGTGAATAATACTTTATCCATTCTATTATCCTTTCTTAAAATATATCTGTTATTTGTAAAATATCATGAAAAGACCCGAAGGATTCCGGGCCTTTTATTTACCTCTTTAACACGACCGGTGCATTCTTACTCCGGATAACTTCGATCTGTGTTATCTTACCATTCTTTACCTTGGCTACACGAAGTCTCCTCCTTCAAAGAAATAACACTGACCTACCTGAAAATTCCCACTCTCTGTTCCAATTCGTTTCTCAAGTAATTCTCCCAATGTCTGATGCTGTGTTTCTTTTGGAATTTCCACATGAACCAGTTCATTGACACTTGAAATTCTCTGAGTTGGCAAAAATACTGTCTTATCTATATCATCAAACTTTCCAAAAAAGAATTTCTTGATCGCAAATAAAATCGCGATCGCTAAAACTACTATAAGATTCTGCTGTGGGCTCGTATGTTCCACGATCATCTGCCTTGCAATGGCAAACATCATAACTTCTACTAACGTATCTGGGGTATGTTTACAAAGCATCTTTACAAACTCGATACAAATGACGAGATTAAACGCTACACCAACAAATTTATAAATATCTCTGGATGTTGGGTAATTCATCATTAATTGTACCACATCTTTTACCAGATAGATTGTTCCTCCGATGACTGCGATCATAATGATCGCTGATATAAATAATTCTATCCACTTGGATACTTTGAACACTTCGTTTTTCAGGTATTGTCTCATTCAGGCAATTCTCCTTTTATCCTATCTTTAACTTAAACTTTGCAACTTCTTTTTCATTGTTAACCAACTGAATCTCTCCACCCAATTGTTTAAGCTTCTGTTCAAACTGTTCGTATCCACGATAAATATATCCAATATCGCTGACGGTTGTAAATCCTTTTGCAGATAATCCTGCAATGACAAGGCTGCTCCAGCTCTTAAGTCTGGGGCGTGTACGTCAGCTCCTGTAAATCCCTCAACTCCGCTGATGATCGCAGTTCTTCCATCGACCTGAATGGTTGCTCCCATCTTTGTCAGTTCATCCACATAGCGAAAACGATTTTCAAAAATACTCTCTGAAATCACACTTGTTCCATTGGATAATGCAAGTGTTACCGCCATCTGTGGCTGCATATCCGTTGGGAATCCAGGATATGGTAATGTCTTAATGTTTGTAGATTCCAGACGTTTTGTCGCTGATACACGTACTGCGTCATCGAATTCTACAACTTCTGCTCCAATTTCGATTAATTTTGCAGAAATTGCTTCTAAATGCTTTGGAATAACATTCTTGATCATAATGTCACCCTTTGTTGCGACTGCTGCTGTCATAAATGTTCCAGCTTCGATCTGGTCTGGAATGATGGAGTACTGACAATCTCCAAACTTCTCAACACCCTTGATACGGATGACATCAGTTCCTGCTCCACGGATCTTTGCTCCCATACTGTTTAAGAAATTCGCTACACCAACGACATGTGGCTCTTTTGCTGCATTCTCGATGATCGTATTTCCCTTAGCAAGCGATGCTGCCATCATAACATTGATCGTCGCTCCTACAGAAACAACGTCCATGTAAATATGGGCTCCCTTTAATTCCTCTGCTGTTGCACTGATCATACCATTCTCAATCTCAATCTGAGCTCCCAGCATCTTAAATCCTTTGATATGCTGGTCGATCGGACGGCTTCCGATCTCACATCCACCTGGAAGTGCAACTCTTGCTCTCTTGTATTTACCAAGTAAAGCACCTATCAAATAGTAAGAAGCTCTGATCTTACGGATGAATTCATTGTCTACATCACACTCTGGATGAATTCCTTTTCCGCTGATCGTTACTTCGTGTTTTCCTGTTCTGTCTACATCTGCTCCAATTTCCTGCATCGCCTGAAGTAAAACATTGATATCTCTTACATCTGGCATATTATCTATCATACATTTTCCGTCTGTCATTACTGCCGCAGCTAAAACAGGCAGTGCTGCATTCTTCGCACCGCCAATTACTACTTCTCCTACTAATGGGTTACCACCTTTAATGATATACTGTTCCATGATACACCTCAATTATCTCTATCTATCTATATTATTAAACCTAATTTCTATCTTTCGGTAATTATTTAAAATCATACAGATTATATTATAGCATACTATTAGAGGTTTTCCAACACTTTTTCTAAGGAGTTCCCGATGGATAATTTATCCAGTTTTACTGTGATATCTGCGTATTTTTCATAATATGGAATTCTTTCATTATACAGGTCACGTAATGTCTGACCTTTTTCTAGTACTACCCCCCTTGCTTTGAGGTTCCCAAGGCGGCGTTTTACTGTCTGGTAATCTAGTTTTAAATAAATTATAGTCCCGATTTCTTTAAAATGTCTCATTGCTTTATCACTGTAAACAGCACTTCCTCCAGGTGCGATCACGGATTTATTTACATCGATCGAAGCATTGACGTCTTCTTCCAATTGTTTGAATCCGTCATTCCCGATTCTTGCGATGATCTCTTTTAGCAAACCACCTCCTTTTTGCTGAATCACAAGATCTGTGTCCACAAAATCATAACCCAAGGCTTTGGCAAGAAGTACTCCGATCGTACTCTTTCCAGAACCTGGCATCCCGATCTAATATTGTAGTTTATTATTTTTTTCTGCCATTTGGTTTCTTCCTTTTCTTTTTCTTTCTTACTGAGTAGCCAAAGGTTCCTAATTTCTTTCCTGTTTCATAATATCCGCCATGTGAATAGATCAACGGATTCGTTTTTTCCAGTGCAAAGCGTCCGTTGTCTTCCATATAATCATCATCCACCATAATATTGACAACTTTCGCCATAAACATATGATGTGAGCCAAGTGGTACGATCTTCTCTACTTTACATTCGATATTTACCGGACTTTCTGCGATGATCGGTGCATCCACAACCTGTGCTTCTTCTTTTGTCAATCTTGCTTCTTTGAATTTATCAACATCTCTTCCTGAACGTACTCCGCAGAAATCCGTTGCTCTTGTTAACTGTTTTGTTGTCAGGTTGATCACAAATTCTCCACTATTCTTGATCATTTCATAAGAATGTCTCTCTGGGCGGACAGAAATGTACGTCATTGGCGGATTCGTACAGATCGTCCCTGTCCATGCGATCGTAATGATGTTATCCTGACCTTTATCTCTGCAAGTCACCATAACTGCTGGCAAAGGATAGATCATATTTCCAGGTTTCCATGAAGTTTTTGCCATATTTCTCTCCTAGAGTGCCTTTTTAATATCCTGTCTTAATTGTTCCATATCGATATCTTCTGTGGAATGTTCTTTCCATCCGATCGTCACGTCATCCCCTTCATATCTTGGGATCAAATGCATATGGAAATGATATACTGTCTGACCTGCGATCAGTCCGTTGTTCTGTAAAACATTTAATCCATCACAGTGAAGCACTTCTTTTAATGCTCTCGCAACAACTGTTGCTAACTGGAATAATTTTCCTGCTGTGATCGCATCAATCTCATAGATATCTTTAAAATGTTCTTTCGGAATGATCAGTACATGCCCTTTGGATGCTGGTGCAATATCCATGATCACTTTAAACTCAGAGTTTTCATAAATTGTGTTTGATGGAATCTCTCCACCTGCGATCTTACAAAAAATACAATCTTCTTTCTTCATATTATATATCTTCCTTCCTGTGTGTTCTTATTTTGAGAGTTTACATATTACTCTGTTTAGATGTATTTTATCCCATTTACTATTGTTTTTCAAGAAAAGACCTCTGATCAATTATGCTTTTGACACTTATATCATATTATTCCATTCTCACAAAAAATGTGTATTTTGTTCACAATTTGGACACATTTTTATGTGATAATAAAAATCGTAAAGTAGTTAATACTTTCAAATCCTACCCCTCTTGAGGATGAAAATCCTCTCCTTATTGTTTTAAAAGAGAGAACCGACCTAGCTAGTCGGTTCTTTCTTTTTGTTTTATGATTATATAATGTAAAAAGAAGCCTTGACTTAAGTTTTATGTCGTTGATCAACATTTTTCTTTAGCCAAAGCTTCTTTTTTATTTTTATATTTCGGTACGTCCTTCTAATGCTCGAAGTAACGTTACTTCATCTATATATTCCAGATCTCCTCCAACCGGAACTCCGCTTGCGATCTTACTGACTTTGATGCCTGTTGGTTTGACAAGTTTGCTGATATACATCGCTGTTGTCTCACCTTCCAGACTGGAGTTTGTTGCTATGATCAATTCTTTGACATCTCCCTGCAATCTCGCCATCAGCTCTTTCAGACGAATATCATCTGGACCAATTCCAAGCATCGGAGAAATTGCTCCATGTAAAACATGATAGACACCTTCGTATTTTCCTGTCTTCTCATACGCCATTAAGTCCCTCGTGTTCTCAACGACCATGATCGTGCTGTGATCACGTTTGTCACTCGCACAGATCGGACAGATCTCATTGTCTGTCAGTGTACAACATTCTTTGCAATAATGTACATTAGTCTTTGCGGAAATGATCGTATCTGACAATTTCTGCACCTGATCCTGTGGCATATTGATAATGTGAAATGCCAGTCTTCCTGCGGATTTAGGTCCAATTCCGGGAAGTTTTCCGAGTTCTTCGATCAACTGTGTGATCTGATTACTGTAATAATCCATAGTCTCTCACTCTATCTAGAATGGGAATCCTCCACCCATTCCTCCTAATCCACCAGTGACTTTTCCCATCTTCTCCTGAGAATCTTCTTCCATCTTACGAAGTGCTTCATTTGTAGCAGCTACGATCAGATCTTCTAACATTTCAACGTCATCTGGATCTACAACTTCTTCTTCTAAATGTACAGAAACTACTTCTTTTTTACCAGATACAACAACTTTTACAACTCCACCGCCTGCTGTTGCTTCATATGTGGATTCTTCTAATGCTTTTGTTGTTTCCTCCATCTGTTTCTGCATCTTCTGTGCCTGTTTCATCAGCTGATTCATATTTCCACCCATACCTGGAAATCCACCACTTCTTTTTGCCATTGTTCATTCCTCCTGAAAATTCATTTTTATAAGTTTCGTTTTAATCTTCTATTTTTACATCCATATGAATGCAGTCTAAATTGATCATATCACTGTCATCATTATCTGTATTCATCACACTAACTTCCAGTTCGACATCTCTGCCAGACTGTCTTGACAATTCCTGCTTAAGCTGTTCAATACGCTCTGGTTCCTCTAAGAAATATCCACTTTCCACGTTCATTTCTTTTGGGAACAGTACTCTTAACGCAGTTCCTTCTTCGTTGACCGAAAGTGTTGCTCTTTGTAAACAATACTTCATCTGTGGTGACAGATTGCGTTTGACATCTCTCCAGTGATTCACAAGTTCTATAAGTTCCTCAACTTTTGCTGGTGGAAACTTCTCATTTAACTGTTCGACAGGATCTTGTTCTGATTTTACTTCCTGTTGCAGTGCTATTTGATTTTGTCCTGCTTGTGCCACCTGCTGTACTGGGATTACTGACTGTAGCAACTGTTCTAACTGCTGTTCTAACTGTCTCACCCTGTCGGCCAGACTGTTTGTGTCTGCTTCCATCTGTGGCCTGCACATCTTCATCATCTCAACTTCCACAAGGACTCTCTTGGATGTCGCATAACGTATACGCTCTAACAATTCGGATAAGATTCTGATATAACGGATCAGTGTGTTTTCTTCCACCTGCTGTGCTTTCTCCTGCAGCAATTTCAACTGATCTGTTGATACTTCCAATGCCTCCTCTGCAGCATTTCCTTGACCGACTAAGAGCAGATTCCTTAAATACCATAGGAAATCTGTAATAAATTGTGACCATTCTCTTCCCTGTCTCGCCACATCTTCCAGAAGATCCATCACGCCATTGATATCCTGCGAAAGAATCATGTCCAACAAATCACTATACACTTGAATATCAACAGTTCCCAGCACTTCCAAAACATTATCATATGTTAATTTCTCACCGAGATAAAATGCAATACACTGATCCAGCAAACTCAACGCATCACGCATGGAACCGTCTGCCATTCGTGCCACATATTCCAACGCCTTATCTTCTGTATCAACATGTTCTTGTTCCATCAGATCTGATAGCTGCTTCTTGACGTTGCTCCGTGATACGATGAAAATCATATCTCTGACATCTGGATAAGATCGTGATCGGTATCTTGTGAACTTCTGTTGTCGCAAGAATAAATATAACATATTCTGGCGGCTCTTCCAGTGTCTTTAACAATGCATTAAAAGCACCTATAGACAACATATGCACCTCGTCGATGATATAACTTTGTACTTTCCTGTTGCAGGTGAATACTGTACCTGTTCCTTGATCTCTCGGATATTATCAACACCATTATTGGATGCTGCATCGATCTCGATCACATTCATGGAACTTCCTTCTGCGATTGCTTTGCAAACTTCACATTCTCCACATGGTTCCCCATCGACTGGATGTTCACAGTTTACTGCTTTCGCAAGGATCTTGGCTACTGTTGTCTTACCAGTACCTCTTGTCCCACAAAACAGATATGCATGACCAATCCGCCCAGTCCTCATCTGATTCTCAAGCGTCTTCACAATATGATCCTGACCTTTTACTTCACTGAAACGTGTTGGCCGGAACTTTCTATATAAAGCCATGTAAGACATATCATATGCCCCTTTCTATTTTGAAATATGACATATAGCCATACTTCATTATATTTTACCATGAGTATCTATCCTTTTTCAATGATTGTTTTTTGACAGAAAACATCGAACTTTTTTGAACGCTTTTTCTTGCCCTTAATCTTATTTTTTCCGATAATAAAAGAGGAAATTTAATTACAAGAGGAGCCAACAATGAACGATTTACAAGAACTTTCTACGTTTTCACATGAGATAAACAATTCTCTGACTCTCATCTACGGACAGATTCAGTGCATTGAAAAAACATATGATACACTTACCGGAAATGACCATTGGAACCGTATGAAAGATGATTTTTCTTCTTTATTTGATTTCATTCATCAGTTTCTGGCACCAGCAGAAGAATCTTCTGCCGCCATGGAACCACTCGATCTAATCAGCGTGATCAGTGAAATCCGTTCTTCCTGGTCTTATTATCTCCATAAAGAACAGATTCGCTTCTTTATTCAGGCAGACCCCGGAACCGCTTTTTACGTTTACGGTGCAAGATCAAAACTTTTTCAGTTATTTCATAATCTGATCTCCAATGCCGTCAAAGCGATCCAACAAAAAAAGGAGACCTGCCGATCTCCTCATATTACACATATTACAGTCCACTTAAGTAAAGAACAGGGACATATTGTATTAAATTTATCCGATACTGGAATCGGAATGACCACAGAACAGCAATCGAGAGCTTTCTACCGTGGTGTATCCTTCCATCCCGGCGGAAACGGAATTGGATTATCCGTTGTACAAAATATTGCTCGCGATCTTCATATTAAAATCCATATTGATTCTGCACCGAATCAGGGAACAACTTTCACACTGATCTTCCCTGCTTATGAGCAGCAATTAAGCTGCCCAACACGTACAGAAGCATTGACAAAATAAATCCAGCAATACATCCTCCGATATGAGCTGCATTGTCGGTTGTTCCACTCTGGAATCCATGATACAGGCTTCCTGCGATCATTAGAAAGATTCCAAATCCATCGAATCTCTGTCGTTGTTCTTTGCAGAATAAAAATATTGCTGCAAGAGCACCGACTAATCCAAATATCGCACCAGAAGCTCCTGCCGACAACACATCTTGCCCTATCATGCTGTAATATGCTACAGAAATGATACTTCCGGCAATGCCTGCTCCGGTATAAAGAATGACATACCGCACACTTCCGATCACTTTCTCCAAAGAAGATCCAAGGATCAAAAAAACTGCCATATTATTAAAGAAATGATCCCATCCAAAATGCAGATAATTCGACGTAAATAGTCTATAATATTCATGCAGTTTCTTTACCATATACGCATTACACGCAAATGAATCATAGATCTTGTCTCCATAAATTTCTGTCAGAATAAAACAGATTAAATTAGTTGTAAAAATCAGAAGGGTTGCTTTATATTGATAGAGCGATCTCCAGAAATCCTTGACACTTTTTATTATCTTTCACTTCTATTTCCGATCCTTGCCCTGCTTGACTTACCTGATTCTGTGCTAATACTATGGATAATGGTCCATACAGATCATCGAACTGATCCTGTGGATCAAGA
>ENA-OQAN01000189-OQAN01000189.1-human-gut-metagenome-genome-assembly--contig:-NODE-189-length-33852-cov-1.970764_pt1 | contig 33852 bp, 51 predicted proteins | sample MGYA00242735_ERZ504527 | MGnify/ENA primary metagenome ERZ504527 (study PRJEB26092, sample SAMD00036230) | human gut metagenome | host: Homo sapiens | study: EMG produced TPA metagenomics assembly of... | reverse complement strand
CAGCAGGATGGCCATGGACAGGAAACGGATCTCAGCGGCTGCCTGTATGCCATGCGCTACATAGCCGTGTCCCCCTGGCAAAGCTGTATACGTTTACAGTACGGGATGATGTGCTGCGGGAACTGGAACGCCACATTTACCGGGTATACGGAGCTGAATACAGACAAGCGGTTTAAAAGTCTGGAGATCCTGGAATTGATGAGATAGATCACTGCCGGCTGCGGAATAACCGTAACGATTTATTTTTCAAAAGCAGGACAGGAAGCAATGCAAATGGAAATATCCTTGAAAAATCATGAGGATACTAGTATAATAAGACCAAAAATGTAAAAAAGCAGCTTTTTCCGGAGCTTTCCGGACGCATTTGGCGGAACAGCTGCAAGTCAAGAGGAGAGAAATCATGGAAAAGACAATGGAAAAGATCGTAGCTCTTGCAAAAGCCAGAGGATTTGTTTACCCGGGTTCCGAGATCTACGGCGGCCTGGCAAACACGTGATTATGGAAATCTCGGTGTAGAGCTTAAAAATAACGTAAAACGTGCATGGTGGCAGAAATTCATTCAGGAGTCTCCGTACAATGTAGGTGTTGACTGTGCGATCCTTATGAACCCGCAGACATGGATCGCTTCCGGACATCTTGGCGGATTTTCTGATCCTCTTATGGACTGTAAAGAGTGCCACGAGCGTTTCCGTGCAGATAAACTCATTGAGGACTTTTGTGCAGAGCATGACATTGCCATTGAGGGAAGCGTAGATGCATGGTCCCAGGAGAAGATGATGGACTTCATCAAAGAACACGAGGTAGGATGTCCGAGCTGTGGTAAACACAACTTCACAGATATCCGTCAGTTCAACCTGATGTTCAAGACATTCCAGGGTGTTACCGAAGATGCCAAGAATACTGTATATTTAAGACCGGAGACTGCACAGGGTATTTTCGTAAACTTCAAGAACGTACAGAGAACATCCCGTAAAAAGATCCCGTTTGGTATCGGCCAGATCGGTAAATCCTTCCGTAACGAGATCACACCGGGTAACTTCACATTCCGTACCCGTGAGTTCGAGCAGATGGAGCTTGAGTTCTTCTGCGAGCCGGATACAGATCTTGAGTGGTTTGCATACTGGAAGAAGTTCTGCCTTGACTGGCTGAGTGCTCTCGGACTTAAGGATGATGAGGTTCGTTACCGTGACCATGATAAGGAAGAGCTGAGCTTCTACAGCAAGGCTACCACAGATGTGGAATTCCTTTTCCCATTCGGATGGGGTGAGCTCTGGGGAATCGCTGACAGAACAGATTATGACCTGACACAGCATCAGAATGTATCCGGCCAGGATCTCACATACTTTGATGATGAGAAGAAACAGAAATATATCCCATACGTTATCGAGCCATCACTTGGAGCAGACCGTATGGTACTTGCTTTCCTCTGCAGCGCTTACGATGAGGAAGTTCTGGATGCAGAGAAGAACGATGTCCGTACAGTCCTTCATTTCCATCCGGTGCTTGCACCGGTTAAGATCGGTGTGCTTCCGCTTTCCAAGAAGCTTAACGAGGGTGCTGAGAAGATCTACCAGCAGCTTTCCAAGAAGTACAACTGTGAGTACGATGATCGTGGAAATATCGGTAAACGTTACCGCAGACAGGATGAGATCGGTACTCCGTTCTGTATCACTTATGACTTCGAGTCTGAGAATGACGGTGCAGTTACAGTCCGTGACCGTGACACTATGGAGCAGGTACGTGTGAAGATCGATGAGCTTGATGCATACTTTGCTGATAAATTTACATTTTAAGTAAATACATTTTTTAATAAAAAACCTCCGGCTATTTTCTGGCCGGAGGCTTTTTTTCAATAAGTCTGTTTTCATCCGCCAGTTTCTTGGCGACATTCCGTATACATTTTTGAAAGCCCGGGAAAATGCAGCTGATTGGGATATCCGACTGCATTTCCGATATCTACGATAGACAGGGCTGTGATCTTAAGAAGTTCTGCAGCTTTGGTCATGCGATAGCTGATCAGGAATTCCTGGGGAGAACGTCCGATGGTGTCGTGGAAGATCTTACCGAAGTAGCTTCGGTTCAGGCCGCAGCAGGCTGCGATATCCTCAATGGAAATATCATTCTGGAAATTCTGTTCAATAAAAGAGAACGCCTCCTTGATATAAAAATCACGGATACTTCCATCCTGTTTCATGCGGACAGTTCAGTAGAGCGCATAAAGTAATCCAGAAAAAGCCAGGTATGTCCGATAAGATGAAAGGGTGATTCCTGGGAATTATGGCTGATATAAAGCATTTCCTCCATCGATTTTCTGGCGGAGATCTGCAGAGTGGCTGTGATAGACGGATGATCCGGACTTAAACCTGCAGTTTCCACGATCTCTTTTGCCCGGAGCCCGTCAAATTCCACCCAGGTGTACTCCCATGGAAAGTCGGTATCTGCAATGTAGGTGTTGATCTGACCGGGAAAAAGCATGAAACCCTGGCCGCTTTTTACCTGATAGGTGATGGTCTCTCCTGCGGAATTGTCTGCCATCAGAGTTCCTGTACCGGAGATCACATAATGAAAAATATAATGGTTTCGTGCGGCCGGGCCGAATGAATGTGCCGGAGCGCAGTGCTCCCAGCCATATTGGTATAGTCCGATATCAACAAAGTTTTCATTTGGAAAAACGGAGAAGAGAAGGTCATTCATATTTTTATCCTTTAGGCGCATGATTTTGTCTGGTTTCAGTAACATTATATATTAAAACAGCAGGGAACTTCAACAATATGTATAAAAATGCAATTACAAAAACAGCCTGTAAAATATACAAAAAAGAGAAAAATAATCGAGAAAACTTTGTGAGAAAATTAAGTTTCGCGAGAAACCTATTGATTTTCGATGAATCAGGAATATACTAATTTTAGATAAAAGTAGTGATATAGGTATAGAATATATCAAAATGCTAGATGACTTTAATGAAGACAGAGAAAAATTGCATTTTGGTATAAAACAAGAAAAACACTGCTATTTATGCAAGCATAAAGCTATGTTAAAATAGCTTTCAGAAAAAAGAAACCAGAGAATAAGTATTGGAGAACCCGGATAGCCATATCAGTTAAATGGGTGATATCCGACTTATCAAATAAAAGGAAAAGGAAGGAGCATTACAAGATGCGCAACAGAAGTAAATGGATCCTCTGTATGGGACTTGCCTTTACCATGCAGCTTCCGTTACATTGAGCGGATGCGGCACAGGTAAAAAGGATAGCGGAAAGACAGAGATCGAACTTGTGCAGTATAAACCGGAAGCGGTTAAGGCATTTGAAAAACTGGAAGAAAAATTCAATGCCACTCATGATGATATCCATCTTACCATCGAATCACCAAACGATGCTATGACTGTATTGAAGACAAGATTTATCCGTGAGGATAATCCGGATATCATTGGAATCGGAGGCGATGTTAACTTTTCCAATTTTATTGATTCTGATATGCTGATGGATATTTCCGATTATCAGGGACTGGATTCGATCAAAGATGCATATAAAGAAATTGATAAAGCGCTGGAATTCGTTCCGGAAGACGGAGTCTATGCGGTTCCTTACGTGGCCAATGCCGCCGGAATCCTTTACAATCGTGAGCTTTTCAAGGAGCATGGCTGGCAGATCCCGACTACATGGGATGAATTTATGAGCCTTTGCCAGGAAATTCAGGATGCAGGTATCCAGCCGCTTTATTTCGGATTTAAAGATACCTGGACCTGTCTTGCACCGTGGAATTCTATTGCGGTAGATCTTGCACCAGCCGATGTATGCCGCCAGGTAAACCAGGGAAACACTACTTTTGCAAAAGAGTATAAGGAAGTAGCAGACCGTATGCTGGAGCTTATCCAGTATGGACCGGATGATCCCTTTGCCTATGATTACAATGGAGCCTGCACCGCTTTTGCAAAAGGGGAGGCTGCCATGTATCCCATCGGAAGCTATGCGATCCCGCAAATCCAGAGTGTAAATCCGGATATGGATATTGATTCTTTTGTAACACCGGCAAGCATGATCCGTCAGAAAACAAACTGAATTCCGGAGTTGACCTTCAGTTCTGTGTGATGGATGACTGTGAGAATAAGGAAGCTGCATATGAAGTGCTGGATTTCCTTCTTGAGGATGAGAATATACAGACATATCTGGATGACCAGAAGGCAGTTCCCTGTAAAGAGGGTGATTTCACACTTCCCTCTACGCTGGATGGTATGAAGGAATACATAGAAGAGGGAAGGATGGCCGACTACCAGGATCATTATTATCCTACAGAGATGGCTGTGGATGCACAGATCCAGACCTTCCTGATGAAAAAGGATAAAGATGCATTCCTGAAAAAATTTGATACAGACTGGACAAGATATAACCGTGACATTATCCGTAAAGTACAGGACTATGAGGAGAAGAACGGGGAAGGAGAGAACTGATCATGGGAAAAAAATCTATGAGTGGAAGAAAGCTGACCTTTCTTCTGATCACCATTCCGATCGTGGCATTATTTTTCTGCTTTAACACACTGCCTCTGATCAAGGGTGTGATCTACAGCTTTACGAACTTTAAAGGCTATGGAAGCTATGACTGGGTAGGACTTCGAAACTATAAGGATCTTTTTACAGACAGCCGTGTTGGCGGTTCCTATCTGTTTACCTTTAAGCTGGCCATCGTGGCAACTATTGTAACGAATGTATCAGCCTGATCCTGGCACTTGGACTGAACAGCAAGATCCGTTTCAAGAGTGCACTGCGTGGAGCTTATTTTATTCCTAATGTACTTGGCGCACTGGTCGTAGGATATATTTTCAATTATTTCTTTACATATATCCTGCCTGCATTCGGAAAGATGATCGGAAATAAAACATTTGTCTTCCAGCATGCTTTCCAGTACGAGCCTGGCATGGGTTGCCATCGTGATCGTTTGTGCATGGCAGTCCATCGCAATGAATACCATTATCTATATTTCGGGCCTCCAGACAGTGCCGGAGGATGTATACGAGGCAGGAGCTATTGACGGTGCTACCGGATTCAGTAAGTTCCGTTATCTGACATTCCCGCTGATCGTTCCGTTTTTCAGTATCAACATGGTTCTCTGTGTGAAAAACTTCCTGATGGTATTTGATCAGATCATGGCTTTGACAAAGGGTGGTCCTGCACAGAGTACAGAATCCATTTCCTATCTGATCTATAACAATGGTATGAGTGGCGGTCAGTTTGGATTCCAGAGCGCTAATGCGGTTATATTCTTTATTGTGATCGTGATCATTTCTGCAGTGCAGTTGACTATCACAGGGAAAAAAGGAGGAGCAGCTGTAATGAAAACGAAAGTAAGAGAAAAAGCGAACTGGCCGGTAACGATCCTTCTGATCCTTGGCCTTATCACAGTGGTATTTCCGCTTTATATGACAATTGTGATCGCATTCAAGCAGCCGACAGAGATGACCAACAGTGTAGCCGGGATCCTGTCTCTGCCAGAGAAATTCAGTCTTGCCAATTTCAGGGAAGCTATGGAGGTAACAGACTTCTGGCATTCTCTTGGAAACAGTGTATTGATCACTGTGATTACAGTGGTTCTTGCTATTGTAATTCATTCACTTTTAGGTTATGCTATAGCCAGAAACAAGAGAAGTAAATTTTATAAATTTATCTATCTCTATGTAGTGAGCGGTATGTTTGTTCCGTTTGCTATCCTGATGATGCCGCTTGTAAAGCAGACTGCTGAGATGGGCCTTGATAACAAAGTCGGTGTGATCATTCTTTACACGGTATTTTATATGCCTATGAATGTGCTTCTTTATTCCGGATATCTGACAAACATTCCAATGGCCCTTGAGGAGGCTGCCTGTGTGGATGGAGCCAGCACCTGGAAAACATATTGGAAGATCATCTTTCCGATCATGAAGCCGATGCATGCCACAGTGGCAGTTCTGACAGCACTTGGAACCTGGAATGATGTTATGACTCCATTGGTTATCATGTCCGGATCTACGGGTGGAACCACATTGCCTCTGGCACAGCTGAATTTCCAGACTCAGTTCGGAACAAACTATAACCTTGCGTTTGCCTCTTATCTGCTGGCACTGCTTCCGATCCTTCTGTTTTATCTGATCTGCCAGAAGCATATTTTAAATGGTGTTGTAAACGGTGCCGTAAAATAAAAACACAAGAAAAAGGAGGATTCACATATGGGAATCATCTACTGCGAGAAAGACAGAACGTTTACCCTGCAGACAAAAGAAACTACATATCAGATGCAGGTGGATCAGTACGGATTTCTTCTTCATCTCTATTATGGTAAAAAGGCAGAAGGCTGCATGGATTATCTTCTGACCTACTATGACAGAGGATTTTCCGGAAATCCCTATGATGCGGGAACAGACAGAACCTATTCCATGGACTCTCTTCCACAGGAGCTTTCCTGCTACGGAAACGGAGATTTCCGCAGTGCATCACTGATGCTGGAAAACGGTGACGGAAGCATGAGCTGTGATATGCGTTACAAGAACTATACTATCCGTGACGGTAAATACAGCCTTCCGGGGCTTCCGGCGGTTTATGCAGATAATGATGAGGCACAGACTCTGGAGATCGTACTGGAGGATCCGGCTACTGGCGTGGAGGCCATGCTTCTTTACGGTGTACTTCCGGAACTGGATATCATTACAAGAAGCGTCTATATCCGCAATCAGAGCAGTGAGAAGATCTATGTGAACAAGGTGATGTCCGCAGAACTGGATTTTCTTTACGGAGATTATGACCTGCTTACTTTTTACGGAAGACATGCCATGGAGCGGAATCTGCAGAGAGTACCGGTGGCTCATGGAAGTCAGATGATCGGCAGTGTCCGTGGCACATCCAGCCATCAGTATAATCCGATGATGATCCTGGCAGAGAAGGACACAACAGAGGATCATGGAGGCTGCTATGCTATGTCCTTTGTATATAGTGGAAATTTCAGGGTGAGGTTCTTAAAGATCAGTACAATCAGACAAGAATGCTCCTTGGTGTACAGGAGGAGTGCTTCCGGTATCCGCTGGAAGCCGGGGAGACCTTCTATGCACCTGAGGTGATCTTAAGCTACACAGATCAGGGAATGAACCGTCTTTCCCAGAATCTGCACAGCTGCATCCGTCATCATATCTGCCGTGGTAAATATAAGACAGAGGTCCGTCCAGTGCTGGTAAACAGCTGGGAGGCAGCATATTTTGATTTTACAGGGGAGACTTTATATAATCTGGCAAAAGAGGCAAGGAGCCTTGGTATCGATATGCTGGTTCTGGATGACGGCTGGTTTGGAAAACGTGACGATGACAACAGTGTCTTGGGGACTGGTATGTCAATGAGAAGAAGCTTGGAGAGACTCTCGGCGGACTGGTAAAAAGAGTCAATGACCTTGGAGTGAAATTCGGTATCTGGATCGAGCCGGAGATGATCTCTGAGGACAGTGATCTTTACCGTGAGCATCCGGACTGGCACTTACGATTCCGGGAAGAAAACCAGTGAGATCCAGAAATCAGCTGGTACTTGATTTTCTAGAAAAGAAGTTGTAGACGGAATCTTCGGACAGATCAGTGCGGTATTGGATAATGCCAATATTGAGTACGTTAAATGGGACATGAATCGAAGCCTGATGGATGTATTTTCCGTAATGACCAAGGATCAGGGACGTGTAATGTATGATTATGTCCTGGGATTGTACGATTTTCTGGACCGTATGGTGAACCGTTATCCGGATCTTCTGATCGAGGGCTGCAGCGGCGGCGGCGGAAGATTTGACGCAGGTATGCTGTATTACACACCGCAGATCTGGTGCAGCGACAACTCCGATGCTATTGACAGGCTTCGGATCCAGTATGGAACTTCCTTCGGATATCCGGTATCGGCCATGGGAGCACATGTGTCTGCAGTGCCGAACCATCAGACAGGAAGGATCACCCCGTTACATACCAGAGGTGTGGTTGCTATGTCCGGAACCTTCGGCTACGAGCTGGATCTTCTGAAGCTGACTGAGGAAGAAAAAGATGAGGTCCGCAGCCAGATCGGGGAATTCCGTAAATATGCGCCACTGATCCAGAACGGACGGTACTATCGCCTGACAGATCCGTTTAAGAGTGAGGTCTGTGCATGGGAGATCGTTGGAAATTCTCAGGAAGAAGTTCTGCTCAATGTTGTCATGGAGGAGTTCCATGGAAATATGACTGTGAATTATGTGCAGCTTCGCGGCCTTGATGAGAGTGCACTTTATAAGGAACAGACTACCGGCAGGATCTATTCCGGAGCTGCTCTGATGCATGGTGGAATGCCGCTTCCTGCAGAGTTTGGGGAGTACAGAGCTTATCAGTATCATTTTGTGAGAGAATAAGAGCGTATTGAGACAGTAAGATAAATAAAAGGATCCGTCATACAGACAGCTGAAAAAGCCGATGTATGGCGGATCTTTTTATCATAGCTCAGTGTACGGTGATCTGATAGCTCTTGATAAATTCCTCATCCGGTTTCAGCACATTGATATTTGCTTTTTCGGAAAGAGGTTTTCAAAACCACAGTCATCACAGCGTCCCATCCACGGCTCCAGGCATACGAAGGGAGCACCGGGTACGGACCAGATACCGAAATTCGGGAAGCCCTCACTGGTAAGTGTCAGATATGGAGTTCCGTCCGGGAAGAGGATACCGGCCTTTTGGATCTGGCCGTTATCAAAAACAAGAGCGTCTTTATCAAACATGTGAGGAGCAATGGAACAGGTTCCGTTTTCAAGGGAAAGTGTATGTGGCTCGTCAGCAAGGACTGTTCCTACAGACGTATCGATAAGGAGATAGGTAAGAGTGTCCAGGCCTTCAAAAGCAAGACGGTAATCACTCTGGGATTCGCCTTCACGTACCGGAACACGGAATGCCGGATGGCCGCCGATGGTAAAATACATAGTTTCAGAATCATTATTAACTACTTCCCAGCATACTTCCAGGTCGTGCTTCTTCAGAGTGTAGGTGATCTTCAGAGCGAAAGCAAACGGATAAACATTCAAGGTTTCTTCAGAGGACTTAAGGACAAAGGAAAGGGAAGTATCGGTGATATCCGTGCAGATAAAATCGCTGTCTCTTGCAAAGCCGTGCTGGCTGGAAGGATATTCCTTTCCGTTCAGACGCCAGATATCTTTGTAGTTACGTCCACGTTGGGAAAAAGTACAGGCGCATGGCGTTTCCAGTAAGCCGGATCTGCCTGCCAGAGGATCTCCCTGTCATTAGTCTTGTCATAGATGCCGGTGAGTTCAGCACCGTGATCGGAAACGGAAATCTTAAGAAAGCTATTTTCAATCGTTCGTGTCATGATAAACCTCCTGTATGACAGCATTCGGGTAATATTACCTCGGAATTGCTGCATGTTTTTTTCTATTTTAGCACATTTTTCAGATGATAACGAGAAAAAATACAATCTGTGAAAAATATAACTGGAAAATCTGTCATATTTCACAAGAGAAATTGCTGTTTTTTGGAAGAATAACCTTGACTAATGAAGGATAAATCTATAAAATAATTATGTGCGTAGAAAACATACATTTTTTATGTTTTAAAGAACAATAATTAGGAGGAAAATGTAAAATGGCAAAATGGGTTTACATGTTTACAGAAGGTAATGCTACTATGAGAAATCTTCTGGGCGGCAAAGGTGCCAACCTTGCTGAGATGACAAACCTCGGTCTTCCTGTACCGCAGGGCTTCACAATCACAACAGAGGCCTGCACACAGTACTACGAGGATGGCAGATCCATCAACGATGAGATCATGGCTCAGATCATGGAAGCAATTACCAAGATGGAAGGAGTTACCGGTAAGAAATTCGGTGACAAAGAAAATCCTCTGCTTGTTTCCGTTCGTTCTGGTGCGAGAGCATCTATGCCAGGTATGATGGACACAATCCTCAACCTTGGTTTAAATGAAGAAGTTGTTAACACTCTTGCTGAGAAATCCGGCAATGAGCGTTGGGCTTGGGACTGCTACAGAAGATTCATCCAGATGTACTCTGACGTAGTTATGGAAGTTGGTAAGAAATACTTCGAGGAGCTCATCGATGAGATGAAAGCTAAGAGAGGTGTTAAGCAGGACGTTGAGCTTACAGCTGCTGACCTGCATGAGCTTGCTGACCAGTTCAAAGCTGAGTATAAATCTAAAATCGGTTCTGATTTCCCAACTGATCCGAAGGAGCAGCTGGTAGGCGCAATCAAAGCCGTATTCCGTTCCTGGGACAACCCACGTGCGAACGTATATCGTCGTGACAACGATATCCCATATTCCTGGGGTACAGCTGTTAACGTACAGATGATGGCATTCGGTAACATGGGTGATGACTGTGGTACAGGTGTTGCCTTCACACGTGACCCTGCTACAGGTGCTAACGGTCTGTTCGGTGAGTTCCTTACCAATGCACAGGGCGAGGACGTAGTTGCTGGTGTTCGTACACCTATGCACATCTCCGAGATGGAGCAGAAGTTCCCGGAAGCATTCGTACAGTTCAAACAGGTTTGCGAGACTCTTGAGAAACATTACAGAGACATGCAGGATATGGAGTTTACTGTAGAGCATGGTAAACTGTATATGCTTCAGACACGTAATGGTAAGAGAACTGCACAGGCTGCTCTTAAGATCGCTTGTGACCTCGTTGATGAGGGAATGAGAACTGAGGAAGAGGCTGTTGCAATGATCGATCCTCGTAACCTTGATACACTTCTTCATCGCAGTTCGATGCAGCTGCTCTTAAAGCTGCTACACCGATGGGTAAAGGTCTTGGTGCTTCTCCAGGAGCTGCTTGCGGTAAGATCGTATTCTCTGCAGAGGACGCTGTTGAGTGGGCTGCAAGAGGAGAGAAAGTTGTTCTTGTTCGTCTTGAGACATCCCCAGAGGATATCACAGGTATGAAAGCTGCTCAGGGTATCCTGACAGTTCGTGGTGGTATGACATCTCACGCAGCTGTAGTTGCTCGTGGTATGGGATCCTGCTGTGTATCCGGATGCGGCGATATTGCTATGGATGAGGAGAACAAGAAATTCACACTTGCTGGTAAAGAATTCCATGAAGAGATGCAATCTCCATTGATGGTACAACAGGTAACATCTATGACGGACTTATCCCGACTGTAGATGCTAAGATCGCTGGTGAGTTCGGACGTATCATGGGATGGGCTGACAAGTACAGAACAATGAAAGTTCGTACAAACGCTGATACTCCTGCTGATGCTAAGAAAGCTCGTGAGCTTGGTGCAGAGGGAATTGGACTTTGCCGTACAGAGCATATGTTCTTCGAGGGCAACAGAATCGATGCATTCCGTGAGATGATCTGCTCTGAGACAGTAGAGGAGAGAGAAGCAGCACTTGCTAAGATCCTTCCGGAGCAGCAGGGAGACTTCGAGAAACTCTATGAGGCACTTGAAGGAAATCCTGTAACAATTCGTTTCCTTGATCCGCCACTCATGAGTTCGTTCCTACAGAGGAAGAGGACATCAAGAAACTGGCTGATGCTCAGGGCAAGACTGTAGAGCAGATCAAGACAATCATCGCTTCCCTTCACGAGTTCAACCCGATGATGGGACATCGTGGATGCCGTCTTGCTGTTACTTATCCAGAGATTGCTAAGATGCAGACAAGCGCTGTTATCCGCGCAGCTATCAACGTTAAGAAGAATCATCCGGATTGGAACATCAAACCGGAGATCATGATTCCGCTTGTTGGTGACATCAAAGAGCTTAAATATGTTAAGAAATTCGTTGTAGAGACAGCAGATGCTGAGATCAAAGCAGCAGGTTCTGACCTTGAGTACGAGGTTGGTACTATGATCGAGATCCCGAGAGCAGCTCTTACAGCTGATGATATCGCTAAAGAGGCTGACTTCTTCTGCTTCGGTACAAACGACCTTACACAGATGACATACGGATTCTCCCGTGATGATGCTGGTAAGTTCCTTAACGCATACTATGATGCTAAGATCTTCGAGAACGATCCATTTGCTAAGCTTGACCAGACAGGTGTCGGCAAACTTATGAAGATGGCTATCGAGCTTGGAAAACCGGTTAACCCGAAACTTCACGTAGGTATCTGCGGTGAGCACGGTGGAGATCCGTCTTCCGTAGAGTTCTGCAACGAGATCGGACTTGACTATGTATCCTGCTCACCGTTCCGTGTACCGATTGCTCGTCTTGCAGCAGCACAGGCAGCAATCGCTAAGAAGAACGCATAAGTAAGAATACATTTCAGGCTGAAGTTTCAGTCTGAGCATATATAAAGCTTCTGGCAGTCTGTAGAAATACAGATTGTCAGAGGCTTTTTTTCTTTATGATATTTTTTGAAGTATTCCGACGGTTTACGAAAAATAGGATTCATGGTATCATGAAAGAAACAGGGCAGATAAAGCCGGAGGATAAGGAGAATTTTATGAATCAGGAATCACAGACACCTCATAAGAGACGTGTACGATATAAAGGAAAATATCCGAAGAAATTCGAGGAGAAATATAAAGAGCTTCAGCCTGAAAAGTATAAGGATACCATTGAACATGTGATCAGCAAGGGAAACACACCGGCTGGAATGCATATTTCCATTATGGTAAAAGAGATCATTGATTTTTTGGAGATTAGGCCGGGACAGGTTGGATTTGATGCTACACTTGGTTACGGTGGGCATACAAAGGCCATGCTGGAATGTCTGAGAGGTCAGGGACACATGTACGCCACGGATGTGGACCCGGAAGAATCTGCCAAGACAAGAAAACGTCTGGCAGAGCAGGGATTCGGAGAAGATATCCTGACAATTAAACTCCAGAATTTCTGCACCATTGATGAGATCGCAGAGGAAGTTGGAGGCTTTGATTTTATCCTTGCGGATCTTGGGGTGTCTTCTATGCAGATCGACAATCCCAAGAGAGGGTTTTCCTTTAAGGTGGATGGTCCTCTGGATTTAAGGCTGAACCAGGAAACCGGGATCAGCGCAGCACAGCGTCTGGATACCATTTCAAGAGAAGAGCTTGCCGGAATGCTGGATGAGAATTCCGATGAGCCGTACTGTGAGGAGATCGCGAAGGCCATCACAGATGAGATCCGAAGAGGAAACCACATAGATACCACTACGAAGCTTCGTGAAGTCATTGAGAAGACATTGTCTTTCCTTCCTGAAAAAGAGAGGAAAGACACGGTGAAAAAAACATGCCAGAGAGTTTTCCAGGCACTGCGTATTGATGTGAACCGGGAATTCGAGGTCCTCTATGATTTTATGGAAAAACTTCCCGGAGCGCTGAAGCCAGGCGGCCGTGTAGCAATCCTTACCTTCCATTCCGGAGAGGACAAGCTGGTAAAGAAAGCCTTAAAGCAGGGCTATAAAGACGGCATCTATTCCGACTATTCAAAAGATGTGATCCGTCCTTCCGCACAGGAATGTGCACAGAATGGGCGCGCCAGATCCACGAAGATGCGCTGGGCTGTGAAGGCTGAGTGAAGAGTGAAAGAGCAGTTCTGATACAAATACAGAAACAGAAAAATCCTGGAATGCGTTGACATTCGGGATTTTTTTTGCTATGTTATATAAGTTTACATATGATAAAGCTACGGCTTAAACTGAATAGGAGAAAGGGTATGGATGTGGAGGAAAAGAAGGACATTTTTGATAAACTGATGCATCTTCCGGTGCTGAATATATTTGAACCTTTTTATAAGAAACATAAGGAAGTTCTGATGTATCTGTTCTTTGGAGGGCTCACATTTTTTCTGAACATTGCATTGTATGCATGGCTGGATAAGGGCCTGGGCATGAATGCGCTGATTGCCAATGTGATCTGCTGGGTGGTCTGCGTACTGTTCCAGTATTTTACAAACAGGACATGGGTATTCGACGGGCAGGTGGATTCCGCCGCCGGATTTTTAAAGCAGATGGCTTCGTTTTTCGGAGGACGGCTCTTTACTCTGATTGTGGAGGAAGCAATCCTTGCGGTATTTATCACCTGGCTTGGATTTAACAGCATGGCAGTGAAACTTGTTGCTCAGGTGGTTGTGATCGTATTGAATTATGTGATCAGTAAATTGATTGTTTTTAAAAAATAAAAGATAGTTATATTTGTGGAAAAGGAGTTGGACTGAAATTGACAAAGGACAAGACCAATGATATGACCGTGGGAAATCCGGTGAGCCTGATCATCCGCTTTATGATTCCCATGTGTCTCGGAAATATTTTTCAGCAGTTTTATAACATTGCGGATTCCATTGTTGCGGGGCAGTTCCTGGGAGTAGATGCGCTGGCTGCAATCGGAAGCACCGGTTCACTGATGTTTTTTGTTACCGGATGGCTTAACGGACTGAGCAGTGGCTTTGCCATTCTGGTATCCCAGTGGTTCGGGGCGAAGCAATATGATAAGATGCGTCATTACGTAGCTATGTCCATTTATCTGGCAGCAGCCTTTGCCATTGTGATGACCATTGGCTTTGAGGCTTTGAATGAACCGATTCTGCGGCTGATGAATTCACCGGAGGATCTGATGGGATCTGTGAAGGGATATATGGGAATTATTTATGCAGCCTGATTGTAACAGCGGCATATAATTCACTGGCAGCGTTTCTCCGTGCACTTGGAGATTCAAAATCTCCGCTGTATTTTCTGATCATTTCGGCAGTGATCAATGTGTTCCTGGATATTCTGTTTATTGTAAAAATCGGGATGGGAGTGGAAGGCTGTGCCTATGCTACGGTTATCGCGCAGGCAATTTCCGCAGTCTGCTGCCTGATCTATATTATCAAAAAGTTCCCGATCCTGCATCTGAAGAAAGAAAACTTTGAAGTTTCTTTTACCAGCTTCCGTTATCTGCTGGCCCTTGGTATTCCCATGGGACTTCAGTTTTCCATCACAGCGATCGGAACCATTATTGTGCAGGGTGCGGTAAATATTTACGGTTCTGTATATATGGCAGGATTTTCCGCTGCGGGAAAATACAGAATATCATTGCAACTGTATTTGTAGCTTTTGGTGCGACGATGGCAACCTATGTAGGACAGAACCGGGGCGCCGGAAAGATGGACCGTGTAAAAGCAGGAATGAAATATACCCAGATCATGGTCCTGATCTGGAGTGTGATCACTATGATCATAATGTTCTTTTTCGGAAAGTACATGACCTGGTTATTTATTGACAAGTCCCAGACGGATGTTATTAATGTTTCTGTTACTTATTTTCATACGGTATTCTGGGCATATCCGTTCCTTGGAAGTATCTTCCTCTACAGAAACGGACTTCAGGGACTGGGATATGGCTTGGTTCCATGCTGGGCGGTGTGTTTGAACTGGCGGCAAGAAGTGCGATCGTTATGTTTGTTGCAGGAAAAACAAGTTTTGCAGGTGTATGTCTGGCGGATCCTGCCGCATGGATCGCAGCGCTGATCCCTCTGATCCCGTATTATATTTATGTGATGAAAAAGTGGAGCAGGGGAAAAAAGGAAACTGCTGCCTGAGTGGGTATAATACAGAAAATGAAAAGAATAAATTTAGGCTTGCAATTATGGAAGATACAGTTATAATGATATTATAACTGCGGAAAAAACCAGGAAACCGGGATTCCGGGTAAGATTACAGATCCAGAAGGGAGAATATAGATCATGGAAATCACAAAGGAAACAACAATGGGCGAGATGCTTGCATACGATGAGAAGATCGCATACATTCTTATGCAGGAAGGAATGCACTGCATCGGCTGTCCGTCTTCTATCGGTGAGTCTCTTGAGGAGGCATGTATGGTACACGGACTTGATGTAAACGCTGTACTGGCAGACATCCATCATTATGAGGAAACCAAGAAAAAGAAATAATCAGCAGTACAATTTATATTAGAACGTACAGATTACGGACCGCAAGGGGATAACGACTGTGCATGTCTTTTTGGCATGCCGTCGTTATCCCTTTTTTTGTGAGCAGACGATAAAGAGAGTCTTAAATATCTGCTTGATATGGAGGAAAAAAGCATGTATGTGATGATCGATAATTTCGATTCATTTGTTTATAATCTCAAGGCATATTTTCAGGAACTTGGAAGAGAGATCCTGGTCAGACGCTACGACGAGATCACCCTGGAGGAGCTGGAAGAGCTGAACCCGGAAGGATCATCCTTTCTCCGGGACCGAAGCGTCCCTGGGATGCGAAGCTCTGCGTAGATACCGTAAAAAGATTTCAGGGAAGGATTCCTGTTCTTGGTGTCTGTCTGGGGCATCAGGTGATTGGCCACTGTGCGGGAGCAGTAGTGGAAAAGGGAGTGTGTCCCATGCACGGAAAAGTAACAGAGATCCACAACCACGGAACAGGAGTGTTTGCAGGCCTGCCTGAGAAATACAAGGTGACAAGATACCATTCCCTGATCGTGCGGGAAGACAGCATTCCGGAGGAGTATCAGGTGGATGCGCTTTCTGATGATGGTGCTGTTATGGGAATTTCCCATAAAGCATTGCCTATCTATGGTGTGCAATTCCATCCGGAAGCCGTTCTTACGGAATATGGACATGAGCTTCTTGAGAATTTTTGCAGGATCGCGGAGAATTTTCAGAAGGAGGAGTAAAAATATGTACAAAAATCAGCGAAGAATAAAAGAACTGACCCCATATATCCCGGCAGTGGACATTTTTCGGATCTACGAGAGAGAACCCGGAGCAGCGTTTCTGGATTCCTCCCTTGTCAATGAGCTGGGACATTATTCTGTGATCGGAAGATGTCCGTATCTGAAGCTGGTAAAGGACGGAGAGAACTTTACTATCAACGGAAGGCCGGAAACAGAAACAACCTTTGAAGACTATATGCGGGAATATTTAAATACCCATGAAGACAAAAATAACAGCGGACTTCCTATCGTATCCGGTGCAGTAGGATATTTTTCCTATGATTACGGAAGAAAACAGATGGGAGTACCATCCGGAGAAAAGGAATCTTGTGACTGTTCCGGAGGCAGTTCTGACGTTTTTATGACTGTTTTATCATAGAAGACTGTCAGGAAAAAAGAACCTATCTTGTGTCAAATGGAATCAGTGCAGACGCTGCAGCAGAAATCGGAGCGATGGAAAAAGCAATCCGGGAATTTACAGAGGCGGGGAAACAGGAAGGATCGGAAACAGGGGAAAAAAAGGAATCCGGAAACAGGATGGTCACGGAAAATTCTCACCGTGAGAAATTCAGGATCCAGGTTCATCCCAATTTTGAAAAAGAAGAATACAAGCAGGCAGTAGACCGGATGATCCGCTATATTATAGAGGGCGATATCTATATTGCCAATATGACGCAGCAGCTGACCATTGAAAGCGAAAAACCACCTCTGGATGTTTTTTATGATCTTCGGAAAAATAATCCGTCTCCTTTCGGCGGATATCTGGATTTCGGAGATTATCAGATCGTCTGTGCATCTCCGGAACGTTTTCTGAAGATGAAAGACCGTCATGTAAATACCCGTCCTATAAAGGAACAAGGAAACGTGGCGTAACATCTGAGGAAGATGAAATGCTCCGTCGGGAGCTTCAGGATTCCGGAAAAGATAAGAGTGAACTTCTTATGATCGTAGACCTGGAGCGAAATGATCTGAACCGGGTGTGTACACCGGGAAGCGTGAAGGTAACCGAGCTTTTTACAGTGGAAGCATACGCTACGGTTTTTCATCTGGTATCGGATATTGAAGGAAAACTGGAAGACGGAAAAAATGTTATGGATCTTCTGGAGGCTGCATTCCCCGGCGGTTCTATTACCGGTGCGCCGAAATACCGTGCCATGGAGATCATTGACGAGCTGGAACACGGAAAGAGAAATCTTTATACAGGCTCTATCGGCTACCTGACACTGGACGGAAGCTGTGATTTCAACATCGTGATCCGTACAGCTCTTCATAAAAACGGAAAATATCACCTTGGCGTTGGCGGCGGGATCACAGCAGAGTCAGATCTGGAATTTGAGTATGAGGAGACTCTGCAGAAGGCGAAAGCGATCCTGGATGCACTGCAGTAGAGAAACATACAGAACGGTAAAAGTGAAAGGCTCTGTGGACAGATCAGAGAATCTGACAGGGACACTTCATAAGGAGGTCAAAGGAAATGAACAACATAACCTTAGACGAATGTTTTCAGTTCGGTCTGGGAGCATTTGAGACCATAGGAATAGAAAAGGGAACCCCCATACTTCTGGAAAAGCATCTGAAAAGACTGGAACGAGCGGCAGATTTCCTGAAGCTGGGTGATCCGGCAGTGCGTGGGATCACAGCCGGGAGGATCGAAGAATATCTGGAAGAACAAAAAAAAACGCCCGGAGGTGCAGAAAGAATTTGGCGGACTGGAACACTGTGCGCTGAAGCTTATGCTTACAAAGGAAAATGCAGTGTATTCTCTTCGTGCCAATCATTATACGCCGGAGAATTATGAAAAAGGCTTTATCATGGATGTCAGCAAGGTAAAACGAAATGAAACATCACCTCTTGTATATCACAAAACCATGAATTACGGAGATTGTATCCTGGAAAAACGAAATGCTACAGCAGCAGGAATGGATGAACGGTTGTTTCTGAACACAAAGAAACAGATATCGGAAGGGACAGTAAGTAATGTATTCTTTGTGCGAAATGGCATGATCTATACACCAAAAGTCAGCTGCGGACTTCTCCCGGGAATCCTCCGTGAATATCTCTGTGACACGGAAGAGGTGGAAGAAACCTATATCTATGTTCAGGATCTTAAATGGTATCAGGAATGCTTTGTCACAAATTCCCTGATGGGAATCATGCCGGTGCGTCAGATCGGAGGAATCCAGTTTGAGGAAGACAAAGTGACAAGGGAGCTGATGAGAAGATATCGGAAGATGGTCAGAGATACTGCGAATAAGAAACAAATCAGATAAATGTTATTGCGAAACTATCACATTCAGGAAAGGTGATGGAATTTGAATGAAAGTGACCAATACAGTCAGAGATAAGCGTGCATTAACCAGGGAAAGCTAAGGTTGATGCACGTTTTTTGTGCAAACTCAACCAAAAACGTTCATGAATTTTGTGAAGTAATTTGATTGACTTTGAATGAACTTGGAAGTATACTGAGTTCAACAAATGAAAAACAACAAAAAGCGGTCAAAAACCGCAGGATAAAAGATATGGGAGGAGAAAAAATGATCTGCACAGTTACTTTTAATCCGTCTCTGGACTATATCGTTTCCGTGGAGGATTTTAAACTCGGACTTACCAACGAACAAGCTCTGAGCTGATGCTTCCGGGCGGAAAGGGAATCAACGTTTCCACCGTGCTGATGAATCTTGGAATCGAGAATACAGCACTTGGTTTCATGGCAGGATTCGTCGGAGATGAGATTGTAAGAAAGCTTGAGGAGATGGGAGTGAGATCTGATTTTATCAGGATCCCGGAAGGCGTTTTCAAGGATCAACCTGAAGCTGAAATCTATTGATGGAACTGAGATCAACGGAATGGGACCGGAGATCAGCGCTGAAAAGGTTCAGGAGCTGATGAAGAAGCTTGACAGACTGAAAGAGGGAGATGTGCTTTTTCTGGCAGGAAGTATTCCTTCATCTATGCCGGATGATATGTATGAGAAGATCATGGCGAGGCTGGACGGAAAAGGCGTGATGATCGTTGTGGATGCAACGAGAGATCTTCTTGTAAATGTCCTGAAGTATCATCCGTTCCTGGTGAAGCCCAATAACCATGAGCTTGGAGAAATCTTCGGCGTAGAGCTTAAGAACCGTCAGGATGTGATCCCTTACGGAAAGAAGCTCCAGGAAAAAGGAGCCAGAAACGTGCTGATCTCAATGGCCGGTGAGGGAGCTGTCCTGGTAGCAGAAAACGGTCAGGTGTTTGAGAAACCGGCGCCGAAAGGAACACTGGTAAACGGCGTAGGAGCCGGAGATTCCATGGTAGCAGGCTTTATGGCAGGCTGGATGGAAAAACAGGATCACGAATATGCATTCCATATGGGAATTTCCGCAGGAGCGCAAGTGCATTTTCTGAAAATCTTGCCACAAGGGAAGAGGTTCAGGCAGTATATGAACAGGTAACAGAGGGGTAAAGAAGAAAGGAGAAGGAAGATGAGAATCACAGATCTGCTTGACAAACGAAGCATATCACTGGAGGCTGCACCGAAGACGAAATCTGAAGCTCTGGACATGGCCGTAGATCTTATGGTAAAAAAGTGAAAAGATCAGTGACAGGGAAGCTTATCGGAAACAGGTGTATTTAAGAGAGGAAGAAAGTACGACAGGAATCGGTGAGGGAATCGCTATTCCTCATGGAAAATGTGATGCGGTAAAGAAACCGGGACTTGCTGCCATGGTAGTAAAAAACGGCGTGGAATTTGAGGCATTGGATGATGAGCCGGTTACCCTTCTTTTCCTGATCGCAGCACCGAATACAGAAGATAACATTCATCTGGATGTACTCAGCAAGCTTTCCGTAATGCTGATGGATGATAATTTTACAGAATCCTTACGCAACGCAGGTTCTGTAGATGAATTTATGGAGATCATCGACAAGGCCGATGAGGAGAAAAAAGATATTGATGAAAGACTGGCAGATACAGGAAGTTCCGAAGGAGCCAGAGCTAAACTGCTGGCAGTTACTTCTTGCCCCACAGGTATTGCCCACACCTACATGGCAGCAGAGGGACTGGAAAAAGCAGCAAAGGCGAAAGACTGTTTCATTAAAATAGAGACACGAGGCTCCGGTGGAGCAAAAAATGTACTTACGGATCAGGAGATCCGGGAGCAGACTGCATCATTGTAGCTGCAGATGCCAAGGTTCCCATGGATCGTTTCGATGGAAAGAAAGTCATCGAATGTCAGGTTTCAGATGGAATCAGCAAAGCGGACCAGCTTGTTGAACGTGCGATTTCCGGAGATGTTCCGGTATATCATGCAGCAGCAGGCAGTCAGAGCTCTTCCTCAAATGCAAAAGCAGGCGGCGGAGCAGGCCACAAGATCTATATGCAGCTGATGAACGGGGTATCTCATATGCTTCCACTGGTTGTAGGCGGTGGTATCCTGATCGCTCTAGCATTCTTGATCGATGGTTTAAGTGTAGATTTGAGTTCCCTTCCTGCAGACCAGAGAGCAAACTTTGGTACCATCACACCGGTAGCGGCTGTTCTGAAAAACATTGGTGGAACCGCATTTGGTTTCATGCTTCCGATCCTGGCCGGATTTATTGCAATGGCCATCGGTGACAGACCGGCACTTGCAGTTGGACTTGTGGGCGGTATGATCGCGGCAAACGGAAAATCCGGTTTCCTCGGAGCACTTCTTGCAGGCTTCCTTGCAGGATATCTGATCCTTGGACTTCGTAAGGTTTGTGATAAGCTTCCGGAAGCACTGGAAAAAATAGCGCCTGTACTGATCTATCCGGTTGTTGGTGTCCTTCTTATGGGACTCTGTATGACCTTCGTTGTAGAGCCGATCATGGGCGGTATTAATACAGGATTAAATAATGCCTTGACAGGCATGGGAAATTCAAGTAAAGTAATTTTAGGGTTGGTTCTTGGTGGTATGATGGCCATTGATATGGGCGGCCCGTTCAACAAAGCAGCATATGTATTTGGTACAGCAGCTATTGCGGCAGGCAACTATGACATTATGGCAGCAGTTATGGTGGGAGGTATGACTCCTCCGTGTGCCATCGCACTCGCATCCCTGCTGTTTAAAGACAAATTTACAAAAGAAGAGCGTGAGGCAGGACCGACCAACTTTATTATGGGACTTGCATTTATCACAGAAGGTGCGATTCCTTTTGCGGCATCTGACCCGGTCCATGTACTTCCGTCCTGTATCGTCGGTTCCGCAGCAGCTGGAGCGATCTCCATGTTCTTCAACTGTACACTGATGGCACCACATGCGGAATCTTCGTATTCCCGGTTGTAGGTAATGCAATGATGTATCTGGTCGCACTGGTTGTGGGAACTCTGATCTCAGCTGTACTTCTCGGGGTACTGAAGAAAAAAGTTGCTTAAATTTTTTTTAAATTAAAATGAAAACTGGAGGATAAAGAAATGAAAGAATTCAAGTATGTAGTAACAGATAACGAAGGAATCCATGCACGTCCGGCCGGAGAGCTTGTGAAGCTTGTAAAAGGTTTCGAGTCCAAGATCACTATCGAGAAGGACGGCAAGACTGTAGAGTGCAGAAAGCTTCTTGCACTTATGGGACTTGGCGTAAAGAAGGGACATGAGGTTACCTTTACATTCGATGGTGCAGATGAGGATGCAGCATACGAGGCAGTAAGCAAATTCATGCAGGAGAACCTGTAATCTCAGAATGAGTGAACAGAAGGCATCCCGGTCCGGTCGATCGGGATGTCTTTTTTGAAGGAGGAAAAGGAATGCTGACGGAGCAGAGATACGAGATCATACTCGGCCTTCTCAGAGAAAAAAACAGTGTTACGGTAACAGAACTGAAAGATATCCTGGATGCATCGGAATCTACGGTCCGCAGAGACATCACGGCGCTTTACAAGGCGGGGAAGCTGACCAGGGTTTTTGGCGGTGCGGTGGCACTGGAACATACTGTCAATGCCTATGAGCCTACCGTAGCCCAGAAAGTTGAGCTGAATATTGAAGAAAAAAAGAAGATCGCAGCCTATGCGGCAGCTCTGATCCGTCCGGAAGATTTTGTGTATCTGGATGCGGGAACGACTACCGGATATATGCTGGAGCATCTGGAAGGCTCCGGGGCGACTTTTGTCACCAATGGTGTTTCCCATGCCAGGGCTCTGGCTCAGATGGGAGTCCGTGTGCTGCTGATCGGCGGAGAACTGAAGGGATCTACGGAAGCTGTGATCGGAAGTCAGGCCATGCAAATGCTGAAGAATTATCATTTTACAAAGGGCTTTTTCGGGACCAACGGGATGACTCAGAGAGAAGGCTTTACCACGCCGGAATCCAATGAAGCACTGGTAAAGCGAACCGCCATGGAGCAGTGTCTGGAAAAGTACGTAGTGTCTGACAGCTCCAAATTCGGACAGATCAGTGCGGTGACGTTCTTTTCATTTGACGGAGCAGTGATCCTGACGGAAAGCTGTTCCAAAGAATATAAAGATTGCAGAAATATACAGATCGTATCATAGAAAGATCGCAAAAAAAACCGGTTTGGAAGAAAAAATTCTTCGTAAACCGGTTTTTTGTTTGCTGAGGATCTGTTTCAGGCTTCCCTGGAGATCATGGCTTCTAGATCTTCTACGGAAATGTCTTTTTTTGCATCAGCTTGAGCAGACGTTTCAGTTCAGCAGCTTCCTTTGCCTTTTTTTCAGCTTTGCGGATCTCATCCAGCTGAGCTGCCAGTGCAGTTTTTTCATCCTCCAGCGCTGCTATCTTTTCGGTGCAGGCAGCAATCTTGGAATCTACTTTGGAAATTTTCTCATTGAGTACTTCTATCTTTGTACGTCTCTGTGCCATATGAAACCTCCTGATAAAAATATTACTTCTTATACACTATACAATAGCATAAACGACGATGAAATACAATTGTGAATTGATGTGCAATATGTTATCATGAATGTATATAATATTTCAGAAACGCAGGATAATACTATGGATAAAGATAAGGGTGTATTTATGACTGCCCGGGAAGTAAATATGGAAATAGAAATGCTGAAGACGGTTTTTGACATTGTAAGACTGGTGGATGTTAGCCGTACAGCTCCGGTAAATATTGGCTTAGACGATTGCTCTTATGAAGCAGAACATAAATGCTTTGCAGTGTGGAATAAAGGCAGAAGATGTGAGAACTGTATTTCTGCCAAAGTTTTTGCCCGTAAAAACAAAATGACGAAATTTGAGTTCGTCAATGATGACATTTATCAGGTAATCGCCAAATATGTGGTTATAGACGGGACACCTCTTGTCATGGAAATGGTCTTTAAAATGACGGATAAGATCTTTCTGGGAGCTTATGGAAGCGGATTTCTGATCGATAAGATCAGCAGATTCAACCGGGAATTATATGAAGATCCGCTGACTGGTGCCAGAAACCGGAGATATTTTGAGGAACAGCTGAAATCCCTGGATAAGATGGGGGCTATAGCTATGATCGACGTGGACAATTTTAAACAGATCAATGACAGCTATGGCCATGTAGCTGGAGATGCGGCGCTTTGTACCATTGTCAGAACGATCTTTGAGCATGTGCGGGCAGATGACGTGGTACTGCGTTATGGAGGAGACGAATTTCTTCTGATGTTTGAAGAATCCCGGAAAAGGTATTTCAGCAGAAGCTGGAAGATATCCGGGAAGAGATCGCAATGGCAGATGTGCCGGAATACAAAGAAATCCGGCTTTCCATGAGCGTGGGAGGTGTATATGGAAGCTGTAAGGTCAGAGATGGAGTGATGGAAGCGGACAGGCTTCTCTATCAGGCCAAGCGGCAAAAAAACTGTGTTGCCTACAAGAGAATCTGACGGAAATGACATGACAGTCATTGAAAGCAGAATTATGTAACAGGCGCATGAGGTGTATATCTGGCAAGTGAAAGGGAGAATAGGGATATGAAGATAATCGCAAGGATCAGAAGTGATTTTCCGACAAAATTCGGAATCCCGCGTCAGAGCGGTCGAGTGGAAGAACTGACAGCCTGTATTGTTTTTGAACCGGAATACCGGGTACGGGAAGCGGTAAAAGGACTGGAAGATTTTTCGCATATCTGGCTGCTGTGGGAGTTTTCACAGTCGATCCGTGAGAACTGGTCCCCTACAGTACGTCCGCCACGCCTGGGCGGAAATGAAAGGATGGGCGTATTTGCCACCAGATCGCCCTTCCGTCCCAATCCTGTAGGCTTATCCTGTGTGAAGCTTGAAAAATCGATCTGGAAAGCAAAGAAGCTCCTGTACTGATCGTATCCGGTGCGGACCTGATGGACGGAACCCCCATCTATGATATCAAGCCATATCTGCCTGTGGCAGACTGCCATCCGGAAGCACTGGGCGGCTTTGCGACGAAGGTGGAGCAGCATTTTCTGCAGGTAGAGATCCCGGAAGAATGGAAGGCAAGGATTCCGGAGGATAAGCTTACTGCGTTGGAAGCGTGCTCAGAGAGGATCCGAGGCCTGCCTACCAGAAAGATCCGGAGAGGATATACGGAATGCCTTTTGCAGGAATGGATGTTCATTTTCAGGTAAAAACGCATACTTACAGTATGCGAGATCACAGGATATAAAAATCAGACAGAATTTAAAATTACCTTTGACAAACTTTTTGTAAGATGGTATTATAATAAATGAGTTAGCAAGTGCTAACTCAATATTTTAAAAGTAAAGTTTAGTTTAAAATAACCTTGAAACAGTCATATAAAAGTTCAGAGATCAAAGGAGAGTTGAATTATGAGCGTTGTAATTGTAGGCGGTAATGAAAGAATGGTATGTCAGTATGAGGATATCTGCAAAGGCTTCGGATGCAAGGCGAAAGTTTTTGCCAAGGAAAAAGGAGCCTGAAGAAAAAAGATCGGGGTGCCGGATCTGATGATTCTGTTCACCAGTACCGTTTCCCACAAAATGGTAAACTGCGCAGTAGAAGAAGCAAAGAAAAAATCCATTCCGGTATGCCGCTGTCACACAAGCAGCGCTGCAGCTCTCGAGAACATTCTGAAGCAGTACTGTGCATAAGAAACAGGTCAGGAGATACTTTTCTCTTGTATAATTTGACTTTTTTTGCGGAAATGTTACGGAAAGGCTTGCAAAATTACAAATTATTCAATAAAATAGCCGTAGGTTCTGTGGTAAAGCGTTGCAGTGAATGGTGAAAAGGCGGCGCTGGAAGTCGAAATTACAGGTGAGAGGTGTTATCATGAAAAAAAGTTGTAAAATTCGGTGGAAGTTCTCTTGCAAATGCGGAGCAGTTCCAGAAAGTGGGCGATATCATCCGCAGTGATGAGAGCCGCCGTTATGTAGTTCCGTCAGCTCCGGGAAAGAGATTTGACGAGGATATCAAAGTGACGGATATGCTTTATGGATGTTATGACGCAGCATCCAAAGGGGAGGATATCACTGAGAAGATCAATGCGATCAAGGCGCGATATTATGAGATCATCAAGGGACTCGGACTGAGCCTTTCTCTTGAGGAGGAGTTCAAGAAGATCGATGAGGATTTCCGTGCACAGGCAGGAATCCAGTATGCGGCATCCAGAGGAGAGTTTCTTAATGGTAAGATCATGGCTGCATATCTTGGATATGATTTCGTGGATGCAGCTTCTGTGATCCGTTTTGATAAAGCTGGTAATCTGGAAGCGGAGGAGACCAATAAACTCCTTTCCAAAAAGCTCAGCAAATCCCAGCATGCGGTTATTCCGGGATTTTACGGCGCATGTGCAGATGGCACGGTAAAGACATTTTCCAGAGGTGGTTCTGATGTGACAGGTTCCCTGGTTGCAAAGGCTATCCATGCAGATATTTATGAGAACTGGACGGACGTTTCCGGTTTTCTTGTAACAGATCCGCGTATCGTTCACAATCCGGAGCCTATCGAGGCAATCACATACAGAGAGCTTCGTGAGCTTTCCTACATGGGAGCTACTGTTCTTCATGAGGATGCCATTTTCCCGGTTCGTAAAGAGGGAATTCCGATCAATATCCGTAACACAAACAGCCCGGAGGATAAAGGTACTCTGATCGTAGAGAGCACCTGTAAGAAGCCGAAATTCACTATTACCGGTATCGCCGGAAAGAAAGGCTTCTGCTCTATTAATATCGAGAAATCCATGATGAACAGTGAGATCGGGTTCGGACGCAAGGTACTTCAGGTATTTGAAGATCAGGGAATCAGCTTTGAGCATGTACCATCCGGAATCGATACCATGACTGTATATGTTCATCAGGACGAATTTGAGGAGAAAGAGCAGCAGGTTATCGCAGGTATCCACCGTCTGGTGCAGCCTGATTTTGTGGAGATGGATCTGACCTTGCACTGATCGCAGTTGTTGGTCGTGGAATGAAATCCCAGAGAGGCACTGCAGGAAGGATCTTCTCTGCTCTTGCCCATGCAAATGTAAACGTAAAAATGATCGACCAGGGTTCCAGTGAACTGAATATCATCATCGGTGTAGAGAATCGTGATTTCGAAAAAGCAGTCAGAGCAATCTACGATATTTTTGTTCTGACACGGATATAAACAAAATACCGGAAACGGATTTGTTTATGAGAAAGTAGCGAAGCGGATTTCGAATATCCGATTGATATAAATCCGGAAACGGATTTGTTTATGAGGAAGTAGCGAAGCGGATTCCGAATATCCGATTTATTTAAAACCGCCGCAGTACGTGTAACATACCGTCCTGCGGCGGATTTTTTTGGAAAAATCCAAGATTTATCTAAAAATAATACAATCAAATTCAACAGGATTTCCAAAGGAAAGACAAAGATATTGTACATTGTGTCGAAAAAAAGTTTGATATGAAATAAACAGTATTGACAAAAACTTAACTTTTGTGTAAAACTGAAATATGAAAAAATCAGAAAGGCAGGCGGTCAGCTATGGAGAAACAGATCAAACTGGATGAAAAAAGTGCACAGGAGTTTGTCAGTGCAGCCAGCAGATGTAATTTTGATATTGATGTATTTTATAACCGTATTATCATTGATGCAAAGTCGATCCTCGGACTTTTGAGTCTGGATCTGACAAAGACTCTGACAGTAAAGTGTTACGGAGAAGATGAGGATTTTAATCGTGTTCTTTCCAAGTATGCAGCAGGTTGAGAAATATGAATAAAGAAAAACGGTGATAAAAGGGCGCAGTTCATGAGAAGAAAAGCAGAACATGCGTCCTTTTTATTATGGGAAGCTTTCGGATCATATTTTATGGTATAATCCTGGTATAGCATGGAAAAAGAATAGCTGCCGGACTGGAATTCCGGCAGCTGCCGGGAGTGAAAATATGGAAAAACCAAGAGTGAGGATTTCTGTCAGAAATCTTGTGGAATTTATACTGAGGAGCGGAGATCTGGATAACAGCAGTGGACATCCGGAGATAAGGAAGCCATGTTAAAAGGCGGAAGGCTTCACCGCAAGATACAGCGGAGTATGAAGGGCGATTATCAGGCAGAGGTTTCTCTGAAAAAAGAAAGTGAATACGACGATGTGGTCATTCAGGTCGAGGGCCGTGCAGATGGGATCTTTACAGAGGACGGAGCCGTTTATATTGATGAGATCAAGGGGACTTACGGAAATGTCCAGGCAATGGACATGCCAATACCTGTCCACCGTGCCCAGGCCATGTGTTACGGAATGATCTGGGGAGAAAAAGAAGGGATTTCTGAAATCCACATTCAGATGACATACGCTCATCTTGAGACGGAAGAAACCAGGAGATTTCGTGAGGATTTTTCCATAGAGGAGCTTAAAGGCTGGTATCAGAAGCTTCTGGATGCCTATCACAAATGGATCGCATATTCTCTTAACTGGAAAAAAGAGAGAAATGCATCCATGAAGGATCTGCAGTTTCCGTTTCCATACAGAGAAGGGCAGCGGGATATTGTTAGTGGTGTGTACCATACGGTTTCCAGCGGGAAGACCTTATTTGTTCAGGCGCCTACCGGTGTGGGAAAACCATGTCTGCCATTTTCCGTCCGTGCGCGCCATCGGTGAGGGAAAAGGTGAAACACTTTTTTATCTTACCGCAAAAACCATCACAGGAACTGTGGCGCAGGAGGCATTTCACATCCTGCGGGAAAAAGGTCTGAAATTCAAGGTAACGGCGATCACGGCAAAGGAAAAGCTGTGTTTTCAGGATACTCCGGAATGTACACCGGAGAAATGTCCTTATGCAAAGGGGCATTTTGACGGGTAAATGATGCGGTTTATGAGCTCTGGACCACTGAAGAGGTATATTCCCGAGAAGTGATCCGTGCTCATGCAGAAAAATGGCAGGTGTGCCCTTTTGAAATGTGTCTGGATCTTTCAATCTGGGTAGACGGGATCATCTGTGATTATAATTACGTGTTTGATCCCAATGTTCATCTGAAACGTTTTTTCGGGGAAAATATTTCCGGGGATTATATTTTTCTGATCGATGAGGCACATAATCTGGTAGAACGTGGCAGAGAGATGTACAGTGCCGGTATTTCCCGTCAGAGTCTGGTAGCACTTCGAAAGAAGATAAGAAAGAGATTTTCAAAACTGGCCAGAACACTGGATAAAGCAAATCGCCAGATGATGGAACTGGAAGAGAATCTTGCGGAAACAGGAAAAGGGTATCAGGTGCTTCCCAATCCCGGAGTACTGCCGATCACATTTCTTACGATATCAGGTGAACTGGAAGAAATACTGGAGGAAAAAGAACTGGAAGAAGAACTACGCAGGGAAATACTGGAATTTTATTTTATAGTGCGTGATTTTTTAAATGTTTCAGAGCTGGTAGATGAAAATTATGTAGTATATACCGAAAACAACGCAGAAGAAGGATTTCGTCTGAGGCTGTTCTGTGTGAACCCGGCAGAAAATCTGGGAGAATACCTGAAAAAAGGGAAAAGTGCTATTTTCTTTTCAGCTACAATGTTTCCCATGCTCTATTACCGGGAGCTTTTGACAACAGACCGTGATGCCTATGGGATTTATGTGCAGTCTCCTTTCCCAAAAGAAAACCGCAGGATTCTTATCGGCAGCGACGTAAGCAGCGGTATACCCGGAGAAATCGTGCAGAATACCGGAAGATCGCCGGATATATTGCCAGATGTGTCTGGCAGAGGCAGGGAAATTATATGGTGTTTTTTCCGTCGTATCGTCTTATGGAAGACGTACTGCAGGTTTATGAGGAAGAATTTTCCGTAGACTGGGTGCGCTGCGTGTGTCAGACGCCGGATATGACAGAACAGGAACGGGAAGGATTTTTGGAGGAATTTCAGGAACGGGAAGGTACCTGGTAGGGTTCTGTGTCCTTGGAGGAATTTTTTCTGAGGGTGTTGATCTGACAGGGGAAAGTCTAATCGGGGCAGTGATCGTAGGAACCGGACTTCCCCAGATCGGCAGTCAGCGTGAGATCCTGAAAGAGTATTACGATAAAAAGAATCACTGTGGTTTTGATTATGCATATCGCTATCCGGGTATGAACAAGGTGCTTCAGGCCGCCGGGCGCGTGATCCGCACAAAAGAGGATAAAGGCGTGATATTGCTTTTGGATGACCGCTTCTGGGATCGGGATTACCAGGAAATCTTTCCCAGGGAATGGCAGGACCGTACAGGCTGCAGGCTGGATACGGTAGAAGGTGCAGTGGAGACGTTCTGGAAGAGGTTTAACTTGACAGAACGGAGAAATCCGATATACTTATAGAGTCTTTATCTGGAAAATCACTGGAGGAATGTGTGGATGCCGGATCAGGACAAGAAACTGTAAAATAGGATCATAAGAAAAGTGAAAGAAGTATATGAGACGAAAAAAAATATATAAAGCATTGGCATTTTGTCTGAGCACAGTGATGCTCGCACAGCCGGTTTTTGCGACAACAGTGCAGCAGACAGCACAGGGAAGCCTTGGTTCTGTTACGGAGGAGTCCCAGATACTTCCAATTCCCGGTGAAAACGGGAAATATATTCTGAAAAGCAATGGCTTTTACTGCCTGAATGAAGATGGAACCAAAGAAAATACTCCGGCAGTGTATTATTTTGATCATTTTGAGATCGACGGAACGGTTTTTGATGGATATTATTATCACGACGAAAGCGGTAAATTTACAGCGGGAAACTCGCATATGGTCCAGATCACCGATCTGAAGGCTCCGGCAAAAGACGGCAGCGGTGAGGAAGTTTCTTTTGACGGCTGTTATATGGTAAACAATCTGGGAAAACTCAGCGCCTCTCCACAGGTACGTTATATGGATGAGCTGGTGGTGGACAAAACAACATACAACGGGCTGTATTATTTTGATGAATATGGAAAAATGGTCACAGATCCAGGTATCCATTATCTGGAAATGAATGCTGCAGGACAGATGTTTGACGGATATTATTATTTTGGCGGAGAAAACGGCGTTCTGCTCCAGGAAGAGGGAGAGACTCCGGAGGGATTTTCCGTGGATAAATCTGGAAAAGTCGAGACGAAAGATCTGGGAATGGATGGCCTTGAGAAACGGCTTGCGGATCTTCTTGGACCTATGAGGGTACATGGAGCGTTTATGTAAAGGATCTGACCAGTGATCAGGAGTTTGAACAGAACAGTCAGTCACTGTACTCAGCCAGTCTGATCAAAGTGTTTGTCATGGCCCAGACCTATGCCAACATGGATGCAGTCCTTCAGAACGAAGCGGCAAAATGAAAAAAGATGTTACAGATCCGTCCGTATCCACAAAGGTCAATGACCTTCTCTGGAATATGATCACAGTCAGTGACAATGAATCTTTTAATGAGCTGGTACGTCTGCAGACAGCATCGGGTGTTTTTAAGGACGGAGCACAGGCTGTAAATGGATTTCTTGCGGAACAGAAATTTGCAGATACTTCCGTACAGCACATCTTAAGCCCGTCCTCTTCAAAGGACGTCGGCCTCGGTGGCAGGAACACTACTTCCGTAAAAGACTGCGCAGAGCTTCTTTCCCGGATCTATAAAGGAGAATGTGTATCGAAAGAAGCTTCGGAGGCTATGCTGAACCTGCTTCTGAACCAGCAGGTTACTACTAAAATCCCCAGCGGGATATCTGTGTCCGTGGAAATTGCAAATAAGACTGGAGAAACGGATACGGACCAGCATGATATCGCCATTGTATATGGAGAAAAGACTACATATATCCTCTGTGTGATGTCAGAAGACTGTAAACCTGGGGACGCAGTTTCGCATATCCGGGATATTTCCGGTATTGTTTATAATTATCTGAATATGGACCTTGACCAGGGGTGATCTGTGAGTTAGAATAAAAAACAGCTGAGCAAGATCCTGATGGATATTTCCGCCAGAGAAGTATCCGAAATGTTCATGAAAGGGGAATTCTATTATGAAGACAGTACATACAGACAAAGCACCTGCAGCAATCGGACCATACTCCCAGGCAATCATCCATGGAGATACGCTTTACACATCCGGTCAGATCCCAGTGGATCCGGCAACTGGAGAGGTAGTTGGCACAACCATCGAGGAGCAGGCTGACCGTGTTATGAAGAATCTCGGAGCAGTTCTGGAAGCTGCCGGTTCCAGCTATGAGAATGCGATCAAGACAGTATGCTTCCTTGCAGATATGAACGATTTTGCGGCATTTAATGAAGTATATGCCAAATATTTCGTAAATAAACCTGCACGTTCCTGTGTTGCAGTCAAGACACTGCCAAAGAACGTTCTCTGCGAGGTAGAAGTGATCGCAGCGATCGGATGATCTGATAAAAAATCCCTGTTGTCTGATTTCAGTCAGACAGCGGGGATTTTTTCGTGGTGATAAAGTATTTTTCTCTGTTTTGGAGCAATCTCTTTTTTGTGTTTTCAGGCGTTAAAACGGTAATGTTTTTTCTTGTGTAAAGTAGAACGCTGTAGTATAATAAAACCAGTTTTTTAGGATACGTATAAAAGCTTAATAAGGATGATCGGCAAACCAGATGAAAGTCTGGGACGCAAAGCTACAGGGCCTGTAAAATGGCAGCCAGTTGCATGAAATGAGGTGCACTGTCTGTGAGACGGTGTTTTTTTTATGATGTTATTCGGTTATGAGCAAGTAGCGAAGCGGATTGCGAATATCTGTTTGACAGACAGTGGGGTTGTAGGTCTGGATGCTGCAAAAGAGTTTTTTGGGCAATTAAAGACTTTAAGTGAAGCAGACGCTGAATGGAAATAAGCGGAGGGGAAGGATGCAGAAGGGCAAGAGTACAGAATGAATTGAAAAAGCTTGAAAATGTAATGTAATAATCAGAGCCACTTCCCTTTATTGTGAGTGGCTTTTTATTATGACAATTTTTGTGACAAACAAAAGAAAATAGACGCAACCAGGCGAAACATTGTTTGGCGTAGAAACACCGGAAATCCTTGAAAATAAAGGATTTTTGCTATATGATGAAACAAGTTGAACTCTATCATTGCGTAATAAAAAAAAATCCTGTATAATACCAAACTGTAATATTGTATCATTCAGCGGACAGAGAAATACGCTGTGAATCATTAAAAGAAGTCAGGAGGACATAAGTACATGCGAGTCGATGCGGACGATTTTGCCGACCTTGCAGCTGCGGGAGGGAGCACCACATAGACGTTAGAGAAATTGTAATTGAATCAGGAGCTAATCGGGAAATTGGAAAAGGAAATGTCAGACGGTGATCTGAAAGAATGTATTTCCCCGCTTCTGATCTGTGACACGAACAGTTACAAAGCTACAGAGGAACTGATGGAGGATATCTATGACCGGTGTCAGGTACTGATCCTGGATGCTGAAGGTCTTGAGGCAGATGAGCGTGCCGTGGAGATCGTGGAGAATTATATGGAAGAGGACATCGATCTTGTTCTTGCAGTTGGAGCGGGGACGATCCATGATCTCAGCCGTTTTGTCGCCCATCAGTACCGGATCCCTTTTGTCTCTGTGCCCACCGCAGCCAGTTCAGACGGATTTACTTCCACAGTAGCAGACATGACCTGGAATGGTGTAAAAAAAAGTATTTCAGGCATCTGCGCCACTTTTTGTTTTTGCGGATACGGATATTTTTGCTAAGGCGCCTGCAAGGCTTACAGCAGCCGGGGTGTCGGATATTCTGGGAAAATACATTGCGCTGGCAGACTGGAAGATAGCAAGTATTCTTATGGATGAATACTATTGTACAGCGGTGGCAGACCTGGAAACAAAAGCGATCCGGACTGTTAAGGATAATCTGAAAGAAATTGCAGCAGGAGAGAAAGATGCATGTGAGAAGCTGATGTATGCG
>ENA-OQAN01000188-OQAN01000188.1-human-gut-metagenome-genome-assembly--contig:-NODE-188-length-33886-cov-7.509494_pt1 | contig 33886 bp, 45 predicted proteins | sample MGYA00242735_ERZ504527 | MGnify/ENA primary metagenome ERZ504527 (study PRJEB26092, sample SAMD00036230) | human gut metagenome | host: Homo sapiens | study: EMG produced TPA metagenomics assembly of... | reverse complement strand
ACATATCCACATAACTTTGATTCTCAATAATAAATGCACTATAAAGATTTCCATCATTGTACTTACGAATCACATCCACATGCTTTTCTAGATCCATATTCGAATCATTCATCTCTGAATCAAGTTCCATACAGTTTTCAGGTTTAAGAACTCTTTCTCCACCAAAGAAGTACGCATTAAAGAAGTCGACAAAATAGGCATTGTTTTCTAAAAACTCCTTCATAATTTTGTCTTTTGATTTATTCATGTGATTTCATCACCCCTATCTCATATACGAAATAAATTGAGGCTTTTCCAAAAAAGATGCATATTTTGATAATTTCACATAATTCAATCGGATTTCACAAGATTTACCAAAGTTATACTAAAATTATGACAACATGGAATGTTATTCTATAAGTGCCTTAAAGATAAGGCAATGAATATAGAAAGAAACCAATATTCATATCTCTCTCCTAAAAATAATAATAAACAAAAGAAACCATTCTAGACGCCAACACTAGAATGGTTTTCTTATTATCCTTCATATTCTGTTGTATATTCATTGTCTATCGCAAACGAATGATCCATTGGACCTGAGCCTTTGCCCAAATCAAGCATTGCTCCTAATGCCCCAGAAATATAGTCTTTTGCTCGTTTTACCGAAGTATCCAAATCATATCCCTTCGCAAGATTTGATGCTATTGCGCTCGACAAAGTACAGCCCGTACCATGTGTATTTGAATTATTGATACGTTTCCCTTTAAACCAAGCATATGAATTGTTTCTATACAATAAATCATTCGCATCATTGATTTGATGACCACCCTTAACTAAAGTAGCACGCCCAAAATTTTCACTGATTTTTTTAGCCACTTCAACCATACTAGCCTCATCCGTAATTTCCATTTCAGAAAGCACTTCTGCTTCCGGAATATTTGGAGTAATCAAAGTAGCTAAAGGCAACAATTCTTTTTTCAATGTTTCAATCGCATCCTCACTAATCAATCTAGCACCACTTGTCGCAACCATCACAGGATCAACGACAATATTTTCTGCCTTATATTCCTTTAGTTTCTTTGCGATCATTTCAATCAAACTAGAACTTGATACCATCCCAATCTTTACCGCATCCGGATAAGTATCCGTAAATACCGCATCTAGCTGTTCGCCCAAAAATTCAAGCGTTACATCCATAATACCCGTTACTCCCAATGTGTTTTGCGCTGTTAATGCCGTGATTGCACTTGTTGCGAACACATGGTTTTAATGTCTGCTTGAATGCCTGCTCCTCCACTCGAATCACTTCCCGCAATCGTTAATGCACTTTTCATTTAAATCTCTCCAATCTTTTATTTTAATCACTTTAAATCCGACTTTTCTCGCCACATCTATACAATAATCTGCATCCTCAAACACAACTATATCTTCTGGTCTTTGGTTTAAAACTTGTGCACAAGCCAAATAAAAATCCGGATCATCCTTTGACTTATTCACCTTTGAACAAGTTATAATATCTTCAAAATAATTCAACACACCCAGTCTATTCAACGCAATTTTTACAAGCTCTTCATCACAACTTGTACCAATCACATTCATCGAATCATAATGTGAAATAAACTCTTTAAACCCAGGCATAAGTTTCACTTCATACTCATAAAAATCTGATATAAAATTCAATATCTCAGAAATGATTCGTTCTTCTTGTTTATTGATTTTATAATGATTCTTCAAGTATATTGCACTCTGTTCTAAACTCATATCTGAAACAATTTCATCAAGATTTTTTTCGGGAGCCATCCCCAAACTTTGAACATATTGACTTGCCAAAGTATTCCATACTTCCATTGAATCCAGTATTGTTCCATCCACATCAAAAATAGAATAATTCATATTTTCTCCACCAAGAAAAAAACTGCAGAAACCCAATCTGCAGCTCACTATCAAAAAGATATATTCCCTACGTTGGCATTATCCAAATCAGGTTACAGGGTCTAGGACAAACCTACTCTCAGCCTAAAAGCTCCCCTTTTTTAGCAGCCATATTATAAGTCTTTCGTCGCAACTAAATCAACACCCGTACCACAAATATCAGAAACAATTACATCTTCACGATGCACAGGTGCCTTCACAACCACACGGTTCAATTCCTTCATCACATCAAAAATCTTTTCCTTTGGAATATCCCCATTGGTTTTCACGCTCAATCTTTCAATCTCAGCACCCACAATTTTCACAGTACTTGTCACAACACGAGTTGGATGCGTACACTCTTTCTTTCCATAGATTGCACCTCTAGGACAACCATTTCCAGTTACTTTATAATCATTTTCTTCATCAACTTTTAAATGACAACCCTTGGGACATGTTATACAAATTAACTCTCTCATTACGCATCCTCCTCAATAGATACAACCAATTCTTTATCTGCCTTTTCAAGCAATATTTTAGGAATTGATACCTTCTCCATTTCACTTGGAATCACATGTTCCTTTTTAAATTTCGCAATGATTGTATCCCCATCCTTCACGACAATATTTACCTGTTGCGTTGGTTTTCTTACACGGAAAGAAAGCTCAACACTCTTTTCTACATTATCCTTACGAATATATTGAGGAACTACATACGAAATATTATCTCCATTTATCGTCCTTACGACACGATCCTTAGATACTTCGCCATTTGAAACATATCGACCAGCACCCATTCCAGCCTTTTCACTTTCCAAACTTACAAAATCCACTAAATCATGCACATGCACAACATTACCTGATGCGAATACCCCTTCCATAGAAGTCTCCATATTTTCATAAACAATAGGGCCATGTGTTCTTGGATCCATTTCAATGCCTAATTCATTCGACAATTCATTTTCTGGAATCAATCCAACAGACAACAATACGCAGTCACAATCAAATTCCATTTCTGTTCCTTCGATTGGATTTCTGTTTTCATCCACCTTAGAAACAACAACCTTTTCCACTCTAGACTTACCCACAATATCCGTAATTGTATGACTTAAATACAATGGAATATCATAATCATGTAGACACTGAACAATATTACGATTCAAACCATTTGAGTACGGCATAACCTCAACAACAGCTAAAACTTTTGCGCCTTCCAAAGTCATTCTTCGCGCCATAATCAAACCAATATCACCACTACCCAAGATTACAACTCTTTTACCTGGCATATAACCTTCAATATTCACATATCGCTGAGCTGCACCAGCCGTAAACACACCAGAAGCTCTAGTTCCTGGAATCGCAATTGCACCACGTGTTCTTTCACGACAACCCATATTTAAAATAATAGATTTAGCCTGTATCATTAAATATCCATGAATACTACTTGAACAATACACCATTTTATCTGGCGTAATCTCAATTACCATTGTATCCAATAAGATATCAATATCTGTTTTATCAACTTCATCAATATACTTTCCTGCATATTCAGGACCTGTTAATTCCTCTTTAAAGTGGTGTAAGCCAAAACCATTATGAATACACTGATTTAAAATCCCACCAAGTTCCTTATCACGCTCAATAATCAAAACGGACTTGGCACCATTTTGTCTTGCGGCGATTGCACTGGCAAGACCAGCAGGGCCACCACCGATGACTACTACATCATACTTATTATTCATCGCCATTCTCCTTTGTTCTTCCACACAAAATATAAGAACCGTTCTTATCCAAAACAATATCTAACTGACTAACACCCAACTCATTAGCTAGAATTTCCTGAACTCTAGGTCCACAGAATCCTGACTGACATCTTCCCATGCCGGCATTACATCTACGTTTGATTCCATCTAAACTAACTGGTTTTGGACTTCGACGAATCGCATCAATGATTTCTCCCTCACTAATGGTTTCACAACGACAAATAATACGACCATACTCAGGATGTTTTTCAATATATTCTTTTCTTTGTTCATGTGACATTTCTTTAAAACGAACTACTTTTCTTGTAGAAACATAATCCTTTTTTAAATTTAAGAAATAGTCTTTTTCCTGCATCATTCTCACAATGTCTAATGCGATTGCGCTCGCACTACTTAAGCCTGGACTTGCCATTCCGGCAATCAAGAAGAAATTATGTACATCTTTATCTTCGCCAATAATAAAATCTTTTGTATCACTTCTTGCACGCAATCCCGCAAACGTACGAATATTTTCTTGAAGCTTCATATTCGGTACGGATTTAACCGCATTTTCACGAATTATTTTTAATCCTGCAGACGTTGTCGAATAATCATTTGCATCTGTATTGGTACTTGTAGGACCCACAATTAAGTTTCCATCTACTGTAGGAGCTACCAATACACCCTTACCAATCTTTGTAGGGCATTGGAAAATAACATGATGAACCATGTTTCCTTGTGACTTATCTAATAAATAATATTCTCCTTTGTTTGGCGTAATCTTATAATCTGGTTTCTTAATAAGTCCAGTTACATGATCACACATAACACCCGCACAATTTACAACCAATGGAGCTTTGTATGTATCATTCACAATAAAGATATCTCCATCTTTTTTTATACTCGTAACCTCTTCATTCAAACGTAGCTCTACACCATTTTGAATTGCCACTTCACTTAATGCGATCGCAAACTGCCAAGGATTGATAATACATGCACTTGGTGCATATAAAGCGCTTGTACAGTCTGGATTTAAATTGGGTTCCATAACAGATAGCTCAGGCTGTTTAATAATACGCTGATTTTCAACACCATTTTGTACACCACGCTTATATAACATTTCAATGGTCCTATCATCCTCTTCACTAAATCCAACAACCAAAGAACCAATATTCTTACATGGAACATCCAAATCTTTACATAAAGTAGGAATGATTTTATTACCCCAAATATTATATTTTGCCATTAAAGTATCTGGCTCTGGATCATACCCCGCATGAATAATAGCACTATTGGCCTTAGTTGTTTCATCGGCCACATCATTATTTTTTTCTAGCCACAATACTTTTCCACTATATTTGCTTAACTCAAACGCTAATGAGCAACCACTAATACCTGCTCCAATGATTATACAATCGTACATAGTTCGCACCTCTTTCAAAGTTACGATACGCTTATTTATATTTCATTTCAAATGTGTAAAAAAGTCCATTTTATTAATCAAAATATTGATTAATAACTGGACAACCAAATAAAATAGTGTAAGATAAAAATAGATATTGATTAATGATTTGATTAGTAATCGATTTATTAATCAAAATAAATCAAAAGAGGTTTATTATGGGAAAAAGAAATAAAGTAACTACACGCGATATTGCCCAAGCCACAAATGTATCGCAATCCACTGTATCTATGATTCTAAGTGAGAATAAGAATGTATCTTTCAAAGAAGAAACAGTAAATCTCGTCAAAAAGGCAGCCAAACAAATGGGATATAAAAAGCCAGAAGTTAAAAAAAGGTATTCAAACGCAAAAAATACGATTGTCGTGATTTGTTCCAACTTATCCAATTCGTATTATTCTATGGTTGTTTCAAGTATCATTGAACAGGCTAGTAAGACAAAAACACAAATCTTTACTATTTCTACATTGCGAAAAGATGACCTTGAAAAGCACGCCCTTTCTAACTTAAAACTATTAAAACCATGTGGAATCATTCTTCTATATCCCCCAAAATTTGTTGATGAATGGAATGCACTTTCCAAACAAATACCGTGCATTATTATCGGGGATAAGCCAAAAAATCTTGATTGTGATTCCATTGAACTCAACAGTTTTAAATGTGGTAAATTATTAGGTAACCATTTAAAACAGCTAGGGCACAAAAAGATTGCGTATATATCAAGTCCATTAGATACAACGGAAATTGGGCGAAACGAAAGATATGAAGGCGTTAAAAGTGTCTTGTCAAATACACAAGTATTTTTTAACTCGTCTAAACAATTTGAATTATACCCCATCGAAAAAAGAGAATACGAAAATGGGTATCGTTTAACGAAACAAATCTTAAGTGATAAATACGATGCCTATATTGGAAATAATGACATGACAGCTTTAGGCATCTTAGCTTGTTTAAAAGATCACAACATTAAAACAAGTGTAGCCGGATTTGACAATATTCCGGAAGCTGATTTTCCTCAAATACAACTTACAAGTGTTGACCATGGTGCTTGTGAAAAAGGAAAAGAAGCTGTTGATATTCTTTTAGAACAAACAAAAAGCGAACGAAAACGTATCGTCCATATGGAATATGAACCACAGTTAATCATTCGCTTATCTACTTTTAATCGCAAGAAATCATCATCTCAATGATTTTATCATTTGTTTGAAGCATTCCTTGAGAACCAAGTGTTCCAATATTTTGAATTGTTTCATCTACACTATGAGCAACGATTCCATCACCTGCATAGAATTGTTGCTTATTTTTATACATATAATATCCCATGATACCGGCATCTATACTAGAAGCAATCTTAGCTGCACAACTAGCCTTAGCCCCATCACAAATCGTTCCCGAAAGAATGGCCAACGCATTAACAATTGTATGCTGAATTTCTTTATAAGTTCCATTATGTAAATAAGCAATACCAGCACCCGCAGCAGCTCCAGCACTAACAGCACCACAAAATGCCGATAAAGTACCAATACCTGTTTTAATGTAAATAGCTGTTAAGTTGGATAAAACCAAAGCACGATACAATTGTTCTTGCGTACAATCTAATTCTTTGGCATACACAACAACAGGCACACAACAAGTAATCCCCTGATTTCCACTTCCTGAATTGATCACAACTGGAAGTTCACACCCATTCATTCTTGCGTCGGATCCAGCCGCCGCATAAGCTTTGGCCTTTGTCTTTACACAATCTGAATCCATATTCAAGATCACATGACCAATGTTTGCACCATACGAATTATGAATCCCCTCATTTGCGATAGCCATGTTACAAGTGATTTGACGATCTAGTATTTCTTTTACATCATCAATATCCACAGTTTGTGAAAAATCCCAAATCTGTTTCATAATCAAAGCACTGTGATCGGCTTTAAGTTCTAAACTCGTCGTCTTATCTTCAAAAATAACTTGCCAGTTTTTTTCAATTTGTACAATATTCGTATGCGTATCTACAATACGAACACTGGCATGTTCTTGTTCATAATACACATGGATTTCTAAATCGAATACATGCCCTTGTTCAATGTGCTGTACGGTAATATTTGTATTTTGAACATATTCAGGCAATTCTTCAATTTGTTCACGCGTTGCACTAGAAAGCACTTCAAGTTTTGCGTCAGCATCCCCATATAGAGCTCCTGCAGCAGCTGCAACTTCAATCCCTTTTAAGCCATTTGTATGAGGTACAATAACACTCTTAACATTTTTTATAATACTGCCACTTGCCTTAACAACAATACGATCTGGTAAATGATCTAGCACTTGCGTTGCCTTAGCACACGCATAACTAATCGCAATAGGCTCTGTACAACCCATAGCCATCACTAATTCTTCTTTTAATATTTGTACATAAATCGAATATAATGAATCCTCTTTATTCATCTTCTTTCACCCATACACACGCCAATTTATGATCTTCCATTTCTGTCATGCCAAAATAAATTGTATCCTTTTCTTTTACGCCAAAATTCTGATGTAAAGCCGTTAATACAGTTCCATACATCTTTCCATCTTGTATTCCTTCCAGACGAACCCAACATGCCTCTACATCTTTTCCTTCGTCTAGAAAATACACCATGATATCATCTGGATACTCTAAATGTCTTGATGGATCCAACTCTTTATATAAACGAAGTTCTTCTAATTCCTTAGAAACTTCTGTGGCCTTTTCAACCATATCAATCTTATCTTGAAACAATTCCACATTTACATTATCCAAGATTTGAATATCCATTTCCTGCACATCAAAACGAGGAATCTTGCACGATACACCAATCGGTACAATGCGATATTCAATATTGCGTTTCTTTGTTTCCAAAGCTACGATTTCAAAAATAAAACCCGCATTATGATCGATATAACCATACATTAATGCACCATATAGATTATCTAGCTTTAACCCCATCTTCTCTAAAAGCTTAACCATTTTCATGCCATGGATTTCCACCATTTTCTGGTCCATGTCACGAAAACTCATTTCATATACTTTCATCTACTCACCCTCATACACATCTTTTAATTCTTCAAAGTTATATTCCAACACCTTATTCAATTCAACGATATCTAAATCTTCATCTACTGGAAAATCCGAAAGACTCATCTCATTGGCTTCGACATATTCTTTAAACAATTCCATGGACTGATAATAATAATCCTGAAACTCTTTAAAACCATCCCATATCGCAAAGCCACGACCATTGATCACATTCGCATCTTCTTCTATATCATCCACTTTTTCAACTTGAATTTCAATCTCAAAAGGTTCTTCTAAATCATAAACCATCTTAAATGTATCTCCCTCTTTGAAATCAGGCTGGATCGATGAAGCACAAGGTAACTTATTAAATTGTTCATCCTCACAATTTGGGCATACAAAAGGGATACCATTCACTTCAATCACAAAGTCCGCATATTCTTCAGACAAATACGATGCTAATGTATAATAAGCTAAATCCGCTAAAGATAATGAGTTAGGTAACTCATGTATCGATACATTAAATTATTAAACCCCAATACTTCTGTATATACTTTTATCATGATTGACTTACCTCTACTGAATAATTTCCAAAATGAATATTGGCTTTTCCATACTCTTTTACAAGTTCATAACGAATCTTTGCGAGCATATCAAAACCATCTAGACTTGTCTTACTTGGAACAACAACACGTAGATCAATGCCAGTTGTAGAAAAATTGATTACTTTTACTTCAATTGGAGTTTCACTTTCAATATCATATTCTCCCATTGTTTTCTCAACTAAACTCTTTAAAATATCTATCGCCAAATCAATATCCGTTCCATAGGAAACCTCAATTTCTAAATAGTTATTCTTTCGCGCATCCTGAAAAATGCATTTTCAATCGTAGCCGAATTCAATGTTGAGTTTGGCACAATAATACGATTACTTTCATACGTACGAATGATCGTATGACGAAAACGAATGCTTTCAACATACCCAATCAATTCACCTTGATTGACTTTAATTAAATCGCCCTCGACAAATGGTTTAAATGTTAAAATCATTAAACCACTACATAAATTTCCAAAGGCATCTTTAGCAGCAACACCTAAAACTAGGGCAACCACTCCACTGGATGCAGCAAGATAGGACATAATAGGTTTTGTCTGCTCAAATTGTCCAAGAAAAATCATTCCATTAATAAAAACCAAAACATATTTTATTAATCTGGCAAAACTTGCCTTATTTGTGACATCCTTTTTATATAATACTTTACGAATTCCTTTATAGATTCCAATAGAAACTATAACAGAAACAATAGTAACAATAACAATTGATTTCATCTAAATCATCTCCAATACAATTTTTTCTGTTCCTCTGTCGTTTGATCAATAAACTTCTTCTTTGTGTATAAAAACTCTTCTAAATCCATATAAATATGTAGAAGCATCGCCTTTGATTCAAATTCAATTCGACTTTCAGGAAGAGCCTCACTCTGTTTGTCTTTCAACATTTTATGAAGCGAACTAATTTGAGGCTGAGGATCATTTTTTTCATGAATAAACGGAATTAAATATTCAATATAATTTGCCAATTCATGCGCCTCTTTTGGCATTTCACGAATCTTTCGAATTTTATAATGCAGCATATGCAGAATATCGCACTGTAAAGCACGCATCTCAAAATATCGAATATAATAATCTGGCAAATTCGTAAACGTGTTATCCTGATATTCCATCGCAATATGGATATATTTTTCAGCTTGCTCTTTAATATCCTCTAATTCTTTCCAAATCGTTGTATTTCTTTCCTCACTTTGAATATAATGAACAATTTGATACATCAAGCTCTGAATCTTGTCCTCCATATAAATCATACAAGAATTCAAATACTCTTCTTCTCCACTATAATCATGAACCAAATTCAATAAAAATGCGATAATGGCACCAATTAAAATCAAATAAAACTCATTCATCATGAAGTGAAGACTAAAATCCAAATAACTCAAGTAATGCACGGCAATCATCGCATTTACACTTAAAGTATTCTGACATTTCATTTTCTCACTGTACCCAACTAAGCACGCAATCACAAGTCCAAAGGCTATCCAATGGCTTGGAATAAGTTCAAAGAAAATAAAACAGAATAGAATTGTCACAAAGAATGTGGAAATTCTTCTAAGAACAAGCTTCACCGTCCCCCACTTTGTCGTCAACAAAGACAATAGTGCAATCGTTCCAGCACTTGTTGGATTATCCAACTTAAAAAAGTAGGCTAATATAATTGCGATGGCACTTCCTACGCCTATTTTAAGCGATAGTATCAATACTCTTTTTGTTTCTCTTTTCATATGCTTACATTTTATGCGAAATCAAAAAAAAAGGACAATATTAATTGTCACTTCTTATGACTATATAAGAATATACCAGGGTTTAGATCTGCTTTAAGATTACATGGGGCAGAGTGCTAGGCAGCTAAACAATCGCTCCAAAGTATTTTGGGGCTTTTTTAGTGCCAGTAGCTATATATTTGTTGATTTTCAATAAGGTAAATATACGCTATTATAGAAATATAAGATTATTGTTGTACATTTATATTCTTCATTCAGATATAAATGTCTTTCAGGATTATATGAATGAAACTCGTATTATTTTGTTTTGAAACGCACCTTTAATTACTGTTTTATCGTTTCAAAAGATACAGGAGTAATTACTGTAGAACAGAAAAGAATCAACAATGCACTTGTGGAGAATCGTAATGTGATTATCAAATTAGTTACGAAAACAGCCAATGGCTATCGCAACTGGAATCGATTCAGAAATAGATGTATGTTGATCTTAGAAAAAGGTATTGATTTTGAAATCGACAAGAATAACGGAAGCATTAAAATAATTGAAAAAAGACCCGGACAACAAAATGTTGTCCGAGCCCAATATCAGCTATAAACCGTTTTGGGGTATATGCCGTACCTTAAAATCTTGGAGAGCAAATTCACCTAACCCCATCCAAATTTATTGCGCCAATATAAATTAGTTCAACGCTCAAAAAAGGAACCCATATTTGAGTTCCTTAGTCATAAAATTTATAAATTTGTACTTAAATCTTCTCCATTTGTCTCAATAACATGTTTATACCAGTAGAAGCTATCCTTCTTCAAACGTTTACCAGAGCCTTTTCCTAAGTCATCTAAGTCTACATAAATATATCCGTATCGTTTACTCATTTCTGCACTTGATGAAGAAACAATATCAATTGGTCCCCAGCTTAAATATGCTAAAATATCAACACCATCTTTTACACATTCTTTTAATTGTTCAATATGTTGTTGTAAATATTCAATACGATATGGATCATGAATTGAGCCATCTTCTTCAACTGTATCTAAAGCTCCCAATCCGTTTTCAGCTATCATCAAAGGAATTTCATAACGATCCCACAATTGACTCAAACAATTATAGAAGCCTAATGGATCTGCTCTCCATTCCCAAGGTGTTGGTTTTAAATAAGGATTCTTTTCTGCTTTAAACGGAGTTCCATCATCTGTTTCATGGTTGAATACATGTGAAGTATAATATGAAATTGCCAAGAATTGCATCTTATTATTTCTTAAAAGTTCTTCATCTCCTTCTTCAAATTTTAAATCAATATTCTTTTCTTTAAAATAACGTAAAGCATAGACTGGATATTCTCCACGAAGTTGTACATCCGAAAAGAAATATTGTTGCATTCTATTCTTCTTCAAAGTGCCTACAATATCTTCTGGGTTGCAACTCTTAGGATATAAAGTACCATCCGCAAGCATTGTTCCCATCACAGCTTCTGGATCAATTTTTTTAGCTAATTCAACTACTTTAGCACCAGCCACAAACTGATTATGAACAGCTTGATACATCAATTCTTCCATATTTTCTGCTTCATCATCATATAATCCTAATGATCCAAATTGCACTGTTGGTAGTAAATTCACTTGATTACAAACAATCCAATACTTTACTTTACCCTTATATCGTTCTAAAAGGACCTTTGCATATCGAACAAAGAAATCAATCATTTTCTTGTTTCCAAATCCACCATATTCTGTAATCAAATGCAATGGAATATCATAGTGTGACATAGTCATGATTGGTTCCATGCCATCTTTAATGATTTCATCAATCAAATGATCATAGAATTCAAGACCTTTTTCATTTGGTTCTAATTCATCTCCATTTGGAAAAATTCTAGACCATGAAATACTTGTACGAAATGCCTTAAATCCCATTTCCTTCATTAAAGCTAAATCACTTTTATAAGTGTGATAAAAATCAATTCCATAACGCTTTGGATAATATGATTCCTTATCTTCGATTTGTCTATATATTCCAGCTAATGTGTCACCACCTTCTTTAGCAATATTTGCTCTATCTAAATTTTTATCATAAGCACGAATATCTGAAGATGATAATCCTCTACCATCTACATCATAAGCTCCTTCGATTTGGCAAGCTGCAACAGCACCTCCCCACAAAAAGCCATCTTTAAATCCTGTTGGTACTTGTTTCATTTTTCTTTTCCTCCATATACTAAATTAGGCACATGTATAAATCATGTGCCTATATTTTATTAAGATTCTAAATCTGTCCCTTGTGATTGAATCACTTTTTGATACCAATAGAATGAATCTTTACGGATTCGGGCACATTCTTTTGGATCATCATCTGTTCTATCTACATAAATAAATCCATAACGTTTCTTTACGCCATTACTTGTTGATAATAAATCTAAAGCTGACCATGGACAATAAGCCAAAACTTCAACTCCATAATCCATCGCTTTTTTCATCGCCTTAATGTGAGCTCTTAAATAATCGATACGATATTCATCATGAATCTTTCCATCTTCCGTTAATTCATCATAAGCTCCTAAGCCATTTTCTGTAATCATTAATGGCTTTTCATAACGACAATAAATATCACGGAAAATATATTCCAATCCTGTTGGATCAATTGCCCAATCCCAATCTGTAGTATCTAGATTTGGATTTTTACACATTTCAAAGAAACCTGGTTGTGTTTCGTAGCCTGACATTTCACCTTTTTTACCAGAACGATTTACACCCGCAAAACAAATTTCTTTTCCTTCACCTTCAGGGCATGCTTTCGCACATTCACTTGCATAATAATTCAAAGCCAAGAAATCTGAATATCCTTCTTTAATCAATTCCATATCTCCCGGTTCAATTTTTGGTGCCATCCCCGTTTTTTCCAAATAAATCATAGCTGACTTTGTATAATGACCCTTGAAATAAATGTCTAAATAGTATTGATTATGTAGATCATTCGCATTTTGAGCAGCCATTACATCTTCTGGTTTTGACGTCAATGGATAAACTGGAGCATAACCAATAGCAGCACCAACTAGTCCATTTGGCACTAATTCATGTACTAGCTTACATGCGATCGCATGAGCTAAATTCATATGATGGTTAATTTGATAACGAATTTGATTATTACCCTTATATTTTTCTGGAATATAACACTTCTGTTCGATGAATTGAACGATAATGCTTTGTTCATTGATTGTTGTCCAATATTTTACTTTATCCTTAAATTCATTGATGACATATCGAGCATAGTATTCAAAATCTTTTACAACTTCTCGACTGATCCAACCATCATACTTATCCACTAATGCCATTGGTAAATCGTAGTGATATAAAGTTACAATTGGTTCAATATCATTTGCCTTTAATTCATCAATTAAATCACGATAATATTGAATACCCTCTTCATTAACAGGGCCTGTTCCATCTGGGAACACTCTGGACCACGCAATTGAGAAACGATATGCTTTAAATCCTATTTCTTTCATTAAAGCAACGTCTTCTTTATAATGATGATATTCATCACTTGCGATTTCTGCTGTCGCAAAGCCAAATCTTTCATAACTATCTTTATTAATAACATCTTGTTGACTTAACTTTTTACCATGAGTAGTTGCTGCACCTTCTACTTGATAAGCACTAGTAGCAGCTCCCCATAAAAATTCTTTAGGAAATTTATTATCCATGTATATTGCCTCCTACATATTACTTTTTATTATTTTTAAAATATCAATCATCTCTGTACTCATATTGATTTCAGACATAATTGTCATTAAAGTATCTTGAGCATGGGCAAACAACATTGAATATTCATACTTTTCCCCACTCATTTCATTTTGCACTGTCTCTGTTTGAGCTTTGTGAGCTAACGTAATACACTCATTTGCCTGTTTCATTTCTTCTTGTGCTAAATCAAAATCGGATTGTTTAGCTGCCTTTAAAGCTTCCGTCGCATGATTTCTAGCATCTCCAGCATGTAAAATAATCTGCATTGCCACTTGTACTAATTCATTTTGTTCATCCATACTCATTACTACCTCTCTATTATTTTTATTTATTCATTTTCTGCTGCTTCTTCAGCTAATTTTGTTTTTTCATAAGCCTTAAAGAACGGGAACCATATTGCCAAGTAAATCACAAATAATACAGCCCACCATAATAAAGCTCTCATATCTTCTGTAATCATAACACTACAGATTGGTGCAGGAATTTGTCCTACCTGAATCATTTTTGAAGGTATATTTAATAAACCTGTACTCATTAAGATCCATACATATACTGGTCCAATAATTGAATTTAACCAAGCAGGAATCATTAATACTGGATTCATTACAACTTTTCCACCATACATAACCGGTTCATTAATATTGAAAATTGAAGGAACAATAAATACACGTCCTAATGTTTTTAATTGTTTTGATTTAGAGAAACACATTAATACATTTAAACCTAAAGTAGCACACATACCGCCCATAGTAATAAACGCTAATGTAAATACAGATTCACTCGTTACAATATTTGTTGCAACTCCACCTACAGCAACTGCATCAATATTTGCTTGAATACCAGCCATAAAAATTGGTGTTGTAACAGCTCCAAATGTCCAACTTGAAATTCCTAAGGTATAGAAGAATGCCGGTATTAAACAAATCAAGATAAATCCTGGTAATGTTTGTCCAATATTTGCCAATGGCATAAAGGCTGCAATGACTAATGAATATACATCTAATTTTAAAACATTTACTAAAACCATTGCGATACCTAGAGTAATAAGGTTTGGAACGATTGTATTGATCCAAGCTGTAACGAAATCTGGACAACTACTGTCTTGTAAGAAATGAAGTTTTCCCCATAAATGGAAAATAGTTCCTACATATAAACCAACAATCAATCCTACTGCAATACCTGCAGCTCCTAAATTACCCATAAGGCTTGAAATGCTATCAGCATTTTTTCCTAAAGGCATAGCAACCATTAACAATGTACCTACAGAACATAAACCAGCATTGATCACATAGTCTGGATGACCTAATTTTTCCATTAACTGGTTTCCCATCATAAATGCAACAATAACTGTAATAATACCGAAGCTATAAGTTAAAATTGGGCCTAAATCCGGTAATACAGGTACAAATGATTTAATAACATTATAGAAATAAATGACTGATCCGTTAAAATGAATGGGATAATTTTTTGCATTGTAGAAGCAAATGCTGCAATAAATGGTCTACTAAATAGTTTATTGGCTTTTGGTACGAATGAATCTTCAAGCCAACTCATAAATTTGTTCATATTTTTATTCTCCTAATCATCTTTACTAATTTATTCTCTTTGTTATACAATATTCAAAGAGAAGTCTTTCACATGTAGATTTCTTTTTAGCTAAGATTGCCGTCTTAGCTTTTTTATTCGCCTTTTACGATTTTTTGTGCAAATTCAATCAACCCATTAGAATCTAATGAACCATAAATTTTTTCTGGAATCACACCAACACGCACACCATAAGGCTTACCGATTTCTTGGAATTTTTCCAAGTCCTTTGCAAAATGTGGTCCAAGTAACATTACATCAATACTACTCATAAAGTCTGCAGCTTCTGCATAGCTTCTAGCTTCAATTGTCATTGGAAGTTTTTGTTTCTTAATCACTTTTCTAGCTCCACTTGCTAAAAAGCCACTAGACATACCAGCACCACAACAAAGTAACACTCTTAAGTTTTCCATATATTTCTCCTTTCGTTATTTACTTTTGACACCTACATTATCTACAATCTTAAAAACTTCATCAACTTTACTTTTGCACCCTAACGTGCACCAATATTAAACATAAATTTGCACTTAAAAGTGCAATTCATATAATTCATCATTTGCACCTTAAAGTGAAATATGCAAATCGACAAAACATTTTACAATCGATATAATAATTTATGTATATATATTCACAAAAGAGAGGTATTGTCATGAAAAAGAAAGAACAAGAACTTCTAAACTATTTATCAGAGTTCAACAAACCTGTCCGAAGTGCAGAAATCGCGAATGCATTAGATATTTCTGTACGTTCTGTTAAAACTATGTTCACAATATAAACTCACTATATGGAAAAAATATCATTCTTTCATCTAGAAATGGATATGAATTAAATCTACAAAACAATTACTCTTTAGTTCTAACCAATAGTAGTGAACAGATTCCTCAAACTCTTGAAGAACGTTCTTTTTTATAATTAAACAACTTGTTTTAAATCATAGTGCACATATTGAAATCTTTGATTTATGCGATAGCCTTTGCGTAAGCTATTCAACTATTAAATCTATTATTTCAAAAATGAATAAAACATATTCTTCTTATAATCTTGAATTTTATTGTGAACATGATTGTGTTCGTATCAAAGGTGATGAAATCAATAAAAGAAAATTATTATCCTATGTTATTAATGAAGAATCCAAATCGAGCATTATGAATGTGAATGTATTAAAAGATAATTTCGCATCAATTGATGTAGAAAAACTTCAAAATATTATTTTTACCACATTCAAAAAAATATAATTACTATTTAAATGACTTTTCCACAATGAATCTTCTATTACATCTATTGATAATTATAGATAGAGAATTAAATGGAAATAAATTAAATGACGGACAAAATGAAGTAAGTATTGATAATCAAGTCGAATTAAATTTCTTGAATGAATTTATAGAACAATTAGAAACAACGTTTGATATTTCCATCAACAGATATGAGCGTTTTGAAATATATATGTTATTCAAAACAAACGCTAATTTTTCGATTGAAGAATCATCTAAGAAACTAAAAGAATTAGTTGGTGGTAATATCATTGAATTAATCGATAAATATGTTGAAGACATCAACAATATTTATATGGTGGATCTTTCGAGCAAAGCCTTTAAAACACCTTTTACACTACATTTAAAGAACTTATTATTAAGAGCACAATCCGGTAAATACACATCAAATCCAATGGCTGAAATTATTAAGAATAATAGTCCATTAATTTTTGATATTGCAATCTTTATTTCTTTAGATTTGGCAGAACGCTTTCATATTAACATCAATGAAGACGAGACTTCTTTTTTAGCTATGCACATAGCTCTGAAATTGAAAGACAGGCCGATAACAAGGATAAAGTGCCAGTCGCAATCTTATGTCCAAACTATCATAATATGGCTGATCAAATCATGAATAGTTTGATGTTAAATTTTGGAAATCAATTGAATATAGTTGGTTCGATTCACAACGAGAATGATTATCACACCTTAAACAATCCAGTTTCTATACTATTCACTACAATTCCTGTAACCAATACAATTATTAACACAAATACAAATGAACCATTAGATGTTGTTTCAATATCTCCTTTAAATTTAAACAGCCAATTCTCTATAATTCAAAATGCTATTTTACAATCACAAGAAAAATACAGAGACAGAAAATTGAAAGTTAAATTTAATGATTTTTTGAATCTGATTTATTTGTAGTAGACTCAAAACTCAAAAATAAAAAACAAGTTTTAGCAAAACTATGCGATTGTTTACTTGTACAAAACTATGTAGATACAAGCTTTGAAGAAAGTGTATATAAAAGAGAAAATGCAGCCGGAACTGCTTTTGGGAATGTGGCCATACCTCATTCCATTGAAATGAATGCCATCAAAACAAGTATTGCGGTAGCTGTTTCAAAAGAAGGATTTCAATGGGATTCTAACATTGTCCATGTCGTATTATTATTAGCCATAAACAAAGCCGATAGAAGATCATTCCGCGCTTTATATGAATCACTCATTTCTTTATTCAGTGAAGATAAGGTAATTCAAGAAATAAGAAATTGTACTTCTTTTGATGAATTTAAATCGATTATATACACTGCATTAGGAGAAAAAGAAAATGCCTATGAATCATAAATTAATCTTCATAGACATTGATGGAACACTATTTAATCACAAAAAGGATGATATTCCAGAAAGTGCAAAAGAAGCTATTCTAAATGCAAAATCAAAAGGGCATAAAATATTTTTAAGTACAGGTAGCCCTATGCCGATATTGATAAAGAAATACTTGACCTCCCTTTAGATGGTATGATTGTTTCTTGTGGAGCCGTGGTTTACGTTGAAAACAAACCCATTTATTGCAAGACCTATCCACAAAAAGAATTAATCAACTTAATTCAATTCATGTCAAACAACAATATAGGATTTTCACTAGATGGAATTCATAAGAATTATCTTAGTGAAGAAGCATTTATTTGTTTATCTGGTCTTATGTTTAAAAACAACGAAGATTCTGAATTAAGCCGTGCAATGATGGCTAAAAACAATTGTTTTCCATTTGAAGAAATGAAAGAAGAAGATTTAAAAGAAGTGGTTAAAATATCCATCTTCACTAAAAACAAGGAGTCGTGTGAAAAGCTGTTCCAAAAAATTCCAGACTCACTAACTGGTTTTATGTATAAAAACTACCATTTAGATTTATACAATGGTGAAATATCCATAAAAGGCATCACAAAAGCTACTGGTCTAAAACAAATCACAAACTATTTAAATAAAGCAATTGAAGCCACAGTTGCAATTGGAGATAGTCTCAATGATTTAGACATCTTACAAGCTGCAGGACTTAGTATATGCATGGGAAATGGTGCCGATGAATGTAAAAAAGTAGCTGACTTCACCACAAAAGATATATCAGATGATGGATTAGCCTATGCACTTAAACATTTCAACCTAGCTGATTAGCTACGCAAGCCCATATAAAACAAAAGACTTCAAATCACACGATCTGAAGTCTTTTCTAATACATCTTCACTACGAAATAGCATTATTCTTTATACTTTTATTAAAATAGTTTTTATTAAAATCAATTTTAATAAAATTCATTTTAATAAACGGCAACCAAACCGATTACCATAATTGTCACTTCTTATCTAATACATCCTTTACTTTTTGTTTACCGCTCTTCAACAAACGAGCCACTCCCTCTTCACTCATCTTTAAACGATTTGCGATATCCTTCTCTTTTAGTTTCCCAAGACAATGCATGATTGTCACTGTCTTTTGATTTTCTGGCATCTCCTTTAAACAATCATCCACATCCGATTGTCGATATTTAGGCAAACCATGTAAAGCTGTGGTCACACCCGTATGTTCTTTTGCCTGCATATACTCACGTAATTGTTTATTCAACAAGACTGTGATCCACTTCAAAAAATTCTTATCATCACTCAATTTATCCATATTCATAAATGCGTATGTATATGTTGCCTGTAAAATGTCATTGATTTCTTTTTCTTCTAAACCAATATAACGCTTATAAATCGTTTGTATCAAATAATCTCGAGTCAATGAAACAAGTTCTTTCTTCGCATCCGCATCCTTATTTCTTACACCCATTATTATCTTTTTGTCTATATTCATATGGTTAATCCTTTATATATGTTATTTTTAGTATACAATATACCCTTTGATAAATCAAAAAAGGCAATCCAACGATTGCCTAAGCTCCATAATATTCATCTAAAGTTAAGTTATTCTCATACAAATACGTTGCCAAATCTACACCCACATAACGCAAGTGCCAGCTTTCTGGAGCAATTTTTGTTTTGTCTTCCTTATCATCAGGATAACGCAAGATAAAGCCATATGTATGCATATTTTCTAACAACCAATTATAGTGCGAATTATATCGAACGGCATCTAAATCACTACAATCATTGTCCATACGAATATCAACTGCTAAACCAGACTGATGTTCACTAAACCCTGGTCTTGTCCAATAACGATCCGCATATTCTTCGCCGTAGCTTGCAGCTCCATTATTAAATAAATCTGTTTGGTATGCATAAGAACGATAAGCTGAACAAGCATTCAAAACAAATCCCTCGTTTGATGCCGCCTCGATCAACTTTTCAAATGCCTCTGCCGCTTCTTTTCGCATGCGCACATTCTCATTTTCACCACTCGAAGGTACCTGAACTAAATCTCTTGGTTCATAATCTTCTGGTAATCCTGAATACTTATTCACAAGAATATAGATTGAATCTAAATCCGAAACTGTTACTTTATTCTCATATGGGTCACCACTTTGATCTATTTTTTTCACCTTTGGTAAATTTGTTTGTTTCTTCTTATTCTCTTTTTTTGTTTCTGTTGTCTGCTCTTGTTTAGGTTCACTTACCTGTTTATCACTAACTTTTTTTGCAATCATCGAAATCAACAACGCAATAATCAAAAGCAATACAAAAATCACAAAAACCGCTGACTTTCTTACTCGTCTTCTTTTCTTCAAATCCAATTCCTCCTCTATACCGGTATAAACAAGACTTTATTATATCCACCACAAATCATGCCAAGTGTAGCACTTTCTGCATTGGATAAATCATACTCCTTGATCATAACTTCTTTACATTCTTTGGCATCTAAAATAGCCTGATATTCGACTTTTCCTCCGCCAATCGTATCAATGACTCCATCTTTATGCACTAACATCATACTGCCGACCCCCCTTGGTGCTGACCCCTTTTTATCAATAATGATACATAAAGTTCCATGAACATTGGATTCTAATAATTCTTTCGAAACACTCGAACTAAACTTTGCGTTTTTTATTTCAATAAGCTCCGCTAAAATACTGATTGATATCTCAGCAGGCGTCTGTGCCTTAATATCTAAGCCAATGGGAGCATGCACATTCGATACTTCTTCCTTAGAATATCCTTCTTCAATCAAAGCATCAAAAGTCTTTTTTACTTTTCCCTTGCTTCCAATCATACCCAAATATAAATGAGGTTTACGAATCGTCTTTTCTAGACAAAGACGATCATCTTTATGCCCTCTTGTCACTATCACATAACAAGCATTCTCTTCATCTGGCAATACAGAATCCATTTGATCATAATCGATACAATGAATTTCATTTGCGGTTGGAAAACATTCCCGATTCGCAAATTCTTTACGATTGTCAATCACAATCGTATACAACTCTAATATACTAGCCATTTTAGCTAAATATTGACTGACATGTCCACAGCCTAAAATCACAAGCTTAGGCTGCATATTAAACCATTCCTTTTGGATGATATTCACATCGACATTTTCTTCTAATAAAACTCTTACACAACGCGTATACAAATCCATAGCCCCGTTCACATGAATCTTTACAGGTTTATTTAGTTTCTTTAAATAAGCACGTATTAAATCTTGCATAATTCTAGGTGTTACAAGTTCATTCGGATCTAAATTTGCAAGTTTGTAACGATGTACCACATCTTTTACTGGTTGATTTAATCCATTTAGATTTGAAATCAACACAACCTCATCCGTATCTGAATCAAGAACTGGTTCATTCATATTTGGATATTTTAAAGGTAAATGCTTAGAACCATCTGCCTCAATCAGTATCACATCCACCACTTGTTTTAATTGATTAAACAACTCTTCATCTAACGTCTCAATTTTCAAGTCACCACACCGATTTCCCGCATGACAATATCCATATGTTTCAATTCTTTGCATTATTTCATCATAACCAGGATCTACCAATGTATCTTCTTCAATCAACATATGCGTCGTTGTACACATTAAAACGGTTTTATTCATAGAAACATATTTATCTTTTAACTCACGGATATACGTTGTTTTTCCACCTGAACCAATTACACTAATGATCATTTGAAATCTCCTGAATTGCACGTACCACAAAATCCACATCTTCTACTGTATTTTGAAAAGATACAGATAAACGTACAATTCCCTGTTCTTCTGTTTTTAAATGTTTATGCATTAATGGAGCACAATGCGCTCCACAACGCGTCACAATACCATACTTATAATTCAATAAATCGCTCACATAAGCACTATCTTTACCTGGGATATTCAAAGCCACAATAGGCGTAGAATTTTCTAAAGATGAATAAAACTCTACATACCCCGTTAAACCTTCATATAATTTTTGAAGTAAAAAGTATTCCTTTTCGATAATCGCTTTTTGATGTGATAAAACATATTGAACCCCTGCATTTAAAGCCGCAATCCCTGCAAAATTCTGTGTCCCCGCCTCTAAATGTTCTGGATACGCCTCTGGCATTTGTGGATTAAAAGAATCGATGCCCGTTCCACCAGAAATCAGTGGCTTTACTTCAATGTCCTTTACGCAAAAACCACCAATACCACCAATCCCTAATAGACCTTTATGGCCACTAAAACATAAAACATCTATATTTTTCATAGATACTGATATATGACCTGCACTTTGAGCCGCATCCACCATAAAAAGAATGCCACATTCTTTACAATACTTTCCAATAGAATCCACATCAAAAATTTCACCTGTCACATTTGAACTGTGTGTCACGATAACCATTCGAGTATTTTTTTGAATATGACATTTAATATCCTCTAAATAAGGAGCACATATCGTTAATGTGATTATTCCCTTTTCTTCTAACTCATATAAAGGACGAAGCACACTATTGTGCTCCGCATACGTAGTGATCACATGATCATTTTCTTTTAAGATTCCTTTAATGCAAGTATTTAAACTCTCGGTATTTCCACCATTTAAAATAACACGGTGAAAATCAGAGAGTCCAAAAAACTGTGCAATATTTCTTCTTGCCGCAAAAATCAAACGTGAAGAATCCATATTTGAACTACGATTCGCATTGCCTGCCACATCTAATGCATCCATAACCGCTTGTTTGACTACATCTAGTTTTGGAAAGCTAGTCGCAGCCTGATCAAGATAAACCATGCAGTATCGCCTCCAAAACACCTCCACCAATACAACGTGCCTTGTCAGAAATTGTAAAACAATTCTGATATTCATCCACTCTAGGATCAATATCTGCCATTTTAAATCCAGATGTTACATTGTACCCATCCTGAATCAATCCTCTAAGTAAGCCTGACATGCTCGCATACACGGGTGTCTCATCGATATACGCAATAATTTCTCCTTTTTCAACGATATCTGTAATCTTTTTGACATTGTGACAAACACCTGCACAAGGAGAATGAATCACTCTTTCTTTTGAATATCCCTTAATATTTCCAGGAACACCCGTATTTGGCAAAGCATGTCCCTGGTAGATCAGTCTTCCTAGATTATGTCCACGCATCGTTTCCACAACCACATGCACATCTTTGCCTGCACAAAAACCAGGACCTAAACCAATTGTGATAGGTGCCATATCTATTGTCGTACCTAAATTCTTCTTGGCAAGAATCGCATCCACCAAGGCAATATGTTCTATTTTAGAAATCATTTCACCATTTGGATCTACCATCATTGCGACTTGATTTTTAGCCATCACTGCTTTAGCTTCTTCTATCGTTGAAACTAAAACACACATCATATCTTCAACCGTAAATTTTCCTTCATACACAGCCTGACAAAAGGCAACATTCTTCGTATTGCGCTTGGTTTTTCAACTTCTAGCACCAATACTTGAAATCCACTTTTTACAAGTTTATATATTGTCCCTGTCGCTATGTCTCCTCCACCACGCACAATAACACATTTATTCATAATCCTTATGGCTTGATAATTTTATCAGCCTTCTCCATTCTTTCTACAATATCATACATATTTGTGACTGAACCCACCTGAAGTTCTTCTTTTAAATGGAAGAAATCCAAGCAAGTTCCACAACTTACAATTTCTACTCCATTATCCGCTAAATATTTTAAATCTTCTAAAGTTTCACTCTTTGTCGTTGTGATTTTTACACCCTCATTATAGAAAATCATTTCATCTGGCAAAACATCTTGTTTTGTCAAAGAGAAAATAAATGATTTCATTAAAATCGCACCTAAATCCGGATCTGAACCCATCACATTACTTGCGCACACAACAACCATTTTAGGCTTAGCCAAGCTGCAGTCCGCATATGTGTATTCCACTTCAAAATCTGCTTCTTCATCACCCTTTGAAATTTCAACAATATAATCCTTACCCTCTTTTTTAGAATTTACCGTATAATTTTTTACTTTTGCAAACTTCGTTAAGTTTTCAACCGCAATCTCATTATCCACAATTGTTGAAACTACATTTTCTTCTTTTAAAGCTTCCTTTGTCTTTACAACTGGAAGTGGACACTCTAAGCCTCTACAATCTAAAGTTTTCATATCTTCCTACCTCTTACATATACATTATATTCATTTTTCTCAATGACTTCACCCACAACATACAATTCAAGATTATTTTCCTTAAAATCTTTCTCTAGCATTTCTAAATCCGCTTTAGATACACTAGCTAATAAGCCACCACTCGTTTGTGGGTCAAACAAGATTTCTTCTGTAAAGAAATCACAATCAAAACTAATCTTACCCTCTACACTATTGCGATTGGTCTGGGCAGCCCCGCTTAAGTAAAATTCTTCGACATACTTTTGACAGTCATCAAAATATGGAATCGAATCCTTATAAATCACTGCACTATTTTTTTCGTCTAGCATCTCATTTAAATGCACCAACAAGCCAAAACCTGTTACATCGGTTAGAGCATGCACATCATATTTTTTTAAAACATCACAAGCATACTTGTTTAATGTAGTCATACTTTTAAAGACTCTTTCCTGCATCTCTTTAGAACAATCATCCATACGCAACGCATTTAAAGTCAAACCAACACCTAAAGGCTTCGTCAAAATCAAGACATCCCACATTGCGTGCCATTATTTTTCTTTACGTCTTTTGGATTTACCAAACCCGTCACACTCAAACCATATTTAATTGAATCATCACGAATGGAATGCCCTCCAGCTAGTGCACACTCAGCTTCAACCAGCTTAGAATTTCCTCCTTCAATGATTTTACCTAAAATATTCAAATCCTCATTGTCTGGAAAACACACAATATTTAAAGCTGTTTTAGGCGTACCATTCATCGCATAAATATCACTGAGTGCATTTGTTGCTGCAATCTGACCATACAAATATGGATCTTCTACCATAGGTGGAAAGAAATCCAAAGTAGATACAAACGCATAATTCTCATCGATTTGATAAACTGCCGCATCATCCCTTGAATCAAATCCAACCAAAACATGACTGTCTTTATAAGAATCAATTTTTTCTAGAATGTGACTCAATTTCTTTGCGCCCAATTTAGCACTACATCCACCACTCTTACAATATATTTTTTCATTCATCAAAAATTCACCCTTACTATATCCTCATACAAAACATCTTGTTCTTCTAAAAAGAGTTTCCACTTTTCCTCATCTAGATCCTTCGACATAAAACACATGCCACATCCTGCCTTAACACAACTTGGAACAGGTATCATACGCCCGTTTTTTGTCTTAGACTCCAAATATAGAACATCTTGAATACTTTTAAAAGTAATAATCAATACTTCCTCTTTATTCATTTTCAAATACTTCCTTAAATACTTGTTCGGAATACATTTCTATTTTTTCTTGAAACAATTTATATTTACGTACCAATTCTTTTCCTTCTAAAGTCAATTGCGAGCCTCCACCAAGACTTCCACCACTCGTCGTATGAACCAGTTCATAACCCAAATCTTCTTGAGCTCTTTTGATGATTTTCCAAGCCTTTGAATTTGACATTCCCATTTCTTTATAAGCCTTTGATAGAGAACCATACTTATCGCATAATTCCAATAGTTCTACAACGCCCTTGCCAAAATTTGGTTCATTATTACCAATTTGAATTTTTAGTTTATATCTCATTTTCCAAATCCACAATTTGGATATGTGCAAATATCACATCCTAAGCACAATCCACCTTCACCTAAATCACACAATTCTTCATATGTCACTACATCTTTGGCAAGTAAACGACAAAGTACTAAATCAAATACCGTTCTTTTGGCATACATAACACATCCGGGAAGACCAACAATTGGGACTTCTCCTTTATAAGAAAGTAAAAACATAGCACCAGGAAGAACTGGAGAACCATAGCTAATTATATTGGCACCTGTGTTCTTGATTGCGAGTGGCGTTTTATCATCTGGATCCACACTCATTCCACCTGTACAAAGTACAATATCTACCCCTTGTGTCAATGCTTCATTGATTTTTTCTGTCACCATTTTATCGTCATCATCACAAATCACATGATACACCATTTCACAACCAAACTCAGCCAATTTAGCTTGAATAACTGGTGTAAATGTATCTTGAATTCTTCCTTTATACACTTCACTTCCTGTTGTGATTACAGCCGCTTTCTTTAATACAAACGGCTTAATTTCAAGAATAGGAGATGTGATGAGCGATCTAACTTTATCCATCTTTTCCTTTTCAATCACCAAAGGAATAATACGCATACCCGCAAGTTTATCACCCGGATTTACTACTGTGTTTCCATGTCTTGTTGCGATCATCATCTGTCCAAATGAATTTACTGTAAACAAAGCCTTACGATCTACTTTCAACAACCCGTGAATCTCACTTTTTAATTCGATTTTTCCTTCTTTGATTTCACCATAAGACATGTATTCATTTTTACACATATCTAGTAAAACTATAGCTGCATCATTTTCATGCATCATGCTCTCGTCATTTTCCCAAACATATAAATGTTCTTTTCCAACTGACAACAATAAAGGAATATCTTCTTCTGTCACAATATGACCCTTACGAAAAAGGGCATCTTTTGTGACACCCTTAATGATTTGCGTTATATCATGACAAAGTACATGCCCTACGGCATCCTGTGTCTTGATTAATTTCATCTTATTCTCCTTTTTTAAATCCGTATTTTTTGAATACTTTTAAAGCTTTATCGCTCTTTAAGAATTCAATCAATGAATTGGCTTCATCTTTATGCTTTGTACTCGATACACGACCAACTGGATATAGTACTGGTGTAGCTAATAATGAATTATCGCACTCTGCCACTACCTCTACTTTATCACTACTCGCAGCATCTGTCGCGTAAACTAAACCAATTTCTGCATTTTGTGTTTCAACTTGAGACAATACTTCCGTTACATTTCCCGCTAAGCTTAAACGATTTTGAATAGAATCCCATACCCCTAAATTTGTCAAAGCTTCCTTTGCGTAGCTTCCTGCAGGAACTACTTCTGGATCTCCAATCGCTACGATTGAAGCATCGCTAATATTGTCAAAACCAGTGACTGTTGTAGTGCTGTCTTTTCCTTTGATCAATACCAATTTATTCTCTAGTACATTTGAAATTGAATCCGCATCTACTAAATCTTCATCTTTTAATGCATCCATCTGTGTTGTAGCTGCACTAAAAAATACGTCGGTATCTAATCCTTTTTCAATTTGAAACTGTAATTTTCCACTACTATCATAAACACCTTCAATCGTTACATTTGGATACTCTTTTTCAAACATTGGAATCAATTCATCTTCAAATGCGTTTTCCAAACTTGCGGCTGCCGCAATTGTAAGTTTTACTTGTTCTTTCGGTTCATTTGAACTACACCCAAATAAACTTGTGGCCATGACTCCAGCCAATAAAACACTTAAACCGTTTTTCATACGATCTCTCCTTGTTTAATTTTATATTTAAAATCACACAACTCATTTACTTCCTCCTTATTGTGTGATACAAAAATAACCGGTTTTGAAATTTGAAGCTCACTTTTAAGTTCCCTTAATAAATCTTCCTTTAAATCTTCATCTAAAGCACTAAATGGTTCATCCAATAAAAGAACATCTGGTTCGTAAGCCATCAAACGAGCCAATGCCACCCTTTGTCTTTGTCCACCCGATAATTGTTTGGGATATCTTGAAGCAAGTTCACTAATTTGAAATTGTTTCATCACTTTTTGAGCCACAATATCCACATCTTTTACTTTTCTAGCCCTTAATCCCACACTAATATTTTCATATACATTCATATTGGGAAATAGAGCATAGCTTTGAAACATATAGCCCACATTTCGTTTTTGAATCGGTACATTTATTTTCTTTTCTGAATCAAATAAAACACGATCATTTAATACAATCCGTCCTTGATCTGGCGTTTCAATTCCAGCTATACATTTTAATGTCATACTTTTACCGGATCCTGAAGCTCCCATAAGCCCTAAAATATTGTCGTTCACTTGAAATGAAACGTCTAAATCAAATTCTGCAAGCTTCTTATATATTTGTACTTCCAACATTTAGAAACTCCTTTTCTTTCGAACATACAATTGATATAGATTCAACAAAATCACAGCTATAAAACAAATGCCAATGATCACCCACACATAAAAGGCAGCTGATTCCATATCTCCACTCATCACTTCACTATATACAGCTACAGGAAGTGTTCTTGTCTTTCCAATGATGTTTCCTGCAAGCATCGCCGTTGCACCAAACTCACCTAAGCCACGCGCAAACGCAAGGACACCACCACTAATAATTCCTGGTAAAGCATTGGGAATCAATACTTTCAAGAAGATGTTCCATTCGCTCATTCCTAAAGTTCTTGCGGCATACACTAAATCCGTATCCACTTGATCAAAGGCACCCCTGGCATTTCGATACATGAGTGGAAATGAAATAACCACCGCTGCGATCACAGTCGCACTAAAGCTAAATGCGATACGAATGCCAAATGCACTCATAAAAAATTTTCCTATAGGTTGATTTACGCCAAAGATCATCAACAAGAAAAATCCAGCTACTGTAGGTGGTAAAACTATAGGCAAAGTAAAGATTCCATCAAAGACCATTTTCAAAGCTTCGCTCTTTCTTGAATAAATCCACCATGCCGCCAGTAAACCAAGAATAAATATGATTACTATTGTGATACTTGCCGTTTTTAAAGATATCCAGATTGGAGTTAAATCTAAATTACTTCCTTGCGCACTCACTCGCTTCACCCTTCATAATTTCTAAACCATGTTTTAATGGTCCTAAAATAATATCTAGACTTTCCTTTACTGCCTTAGGACTTCCTGGCAAGTTAATAATCAAAGTCTGATTTCTTAATACACTTGCACCACGAGACAACATGGCCTTATTTGTATATTTCATCGATTCATAGCGCAATGCTTCACTAATACCTGGAACATTTCTTGTCATAACTTTCATTGTGGCTTCTGGCGTCACATCACGAATACTAAGTCCGGTACCTCCGGTTGTAAGAATCAAATCATTTTGGCAACGATCACTTAAATTGATGAGTTGCGAAACAATTTCATTTTCATCATCCGCAATCACTGTCACACTTGTCACATTGTATCCATGTTCTGTCATGATCTTTTCAATTAATGGACCACTCTCATCTTTTCTTTGTCCAGTACTTGCCTTATCACTTAATGTCAATACGGCTACACGCATTCTAGAATCTTTATTTTCAATGACTTCAACGGTATCTCCAACGCAAATATGTCCACCATGTATTACACGCGTAAATACTCCTAGATGAGGCATAATACATTGCCCAACTTGATGATAGATTGCACAATGTGAATGACAGCTTTTGCCTATTTGCGTCAGTTCTAGTAATACATCGCCAATCTTAAATTGCGTCCCTACTGGATAACTTGTGAATTCAATACCTGATACAAGTAAGTTCTCGCCAAAGGCACCATCCTCCACATCAGCTCCTTTAGCCTTAAATTCTTCACGCTTTTCATAAGATAATAAAGAAACTTGGCGATGCCATTTACCCGCATGCGCATCATTTTCTAATCCATGATTCTCAATAATATCAATATCTTGAACCGGATGTTTTTCTGTTCCTTTTTGTTCACTAATACAAATAGCTTTAATTATTCCTTCCATACAAAATCTCCACTTTTTCCACCTGATTTAGAAACCAAATGTATATTTTTGATTTCCATATCTTTACTTACAGCTTTACACATGTCATAAATTGTCAGAAGACAAACATTTACACCTGTCAAAGCTTCCATTTCTACACCCGTTTTTCCATTACACTTCACGGTACAGTAGGCATAGATCAAACAATTTGCTCTATCAACATCAAAATCAATATTCACCTTATTAATCATTAAAGGATGACATAAAGGAATTAACTCACTCGTCTTTTTTACACCCATAATTCCGGCAATACGAGCTACACCTAATACATCTCCTTTTTTCATGTCGCTCTGCTCAATTTTATGTAGAATTTCTTCATTTACCAATATACTTCCAACCGCACAAGCACTTCTTGAAGTAACATCCTTTTCACTTACATCCACCATGCGTGCATTTCCATGTTCATCAAAATGTGTTAATTCCATTTTAACCTCCAATTTCATTCATCACGTCGACGAATGTTCTTCTTCAAAATGATGTTCCTTAGGCTTCTTGAATATCCACTCTTTCATCACTTTTTCTAGTTCTTCCAAATCATTTAGATAAGGTTTTAAATCCACTCCATCACTATAGAATAAACATAATTTCAATCGTCCTACACTACTTAAGCGTACACGATTGCATTCACTACAAAACTTATTATGCAACGCTTCAATAAAACCAATATATCCCTGAAACTCTGGTATTGTATAATAATGGGCTGGTCCATTACCAAGCTTATGATCATATACATTTAATTTGTAATTCTTTTGCCCATATTCAATCAGTTCATTCATTTTAGTGTTTCGATCACTATATTTTAGTGGCATCAATTCAATGTATCGCAACGCAATCTTTTTTATCTTTGATGAGTTCTAACATAGATTCAAACCGAGAAAGCGAAAATAGATTGTCCACAACACAATTCACTTTCACAAAGATTCCAATCTGATAGGCATATTCTAGATTTGAAAGAACCTTCTTCAAATTGTTCTTTTTACATATCTTTAAATATTCAGATTCATCGAGTGTATCAATTGAAAAGTTAATACAATCAAGCCCTATTTTTTTTAGTTCATCTAAATCTGTAAAAGAAAATAAACTTCCATTGGTTGTGAGAGTTACTTGTTCAACTCCATCCAATTCTTTTAACCTACGAATGAAGTCAATATAGCCTTTACGAAGTGTGGGTTCTCCACCCGTGATTTTAAATCGAGTGATTCCTAAAGTAATGGCACATCTACAAATATCTAAAAGTTGTTCATACGTCAATATATCTGAATGACAAAGATGTTTTGAAATGTCTGGCTTGCAGTAGTAACAAGCATAGTTACATCTGTCAGTTAATGAGATTCGCATATAATTTATATTTCGACCAAATGAATCTTGCATAAAATCCTTTCCGTTATTCTCGAGTAAGAATAACCAACTGATTCAAGTTTATCATTGAATTCACATTTTATCTACTTTAAAATGAAATTATGAAACGATGCACGTGGTGTAATCTAAACAATCCAAAATATATTGAATATCATGATTATGAATGGGGAAAACTGAATACAGATGAAAAATATCTATTTGAAATGTTGATACTTGAATCTTTTCAGGCAGGTCTTAGTTGGCAGTGTGTTCTAAATAAAAGAGAAGCATTTAAAGAGGCTTATGAAGACTTTGACATTGATAAAGTGATTGAATTTGATGAAGAAAAAGTAGAACAATTAAGAAACAATCCTAATATCATTCGTAACAAATTAAAGATCAAAGCGAGTATTTCAAATGCGAAGATTTTTAAATCCATTCAAGAAGAGTATCAAACTTTTTATAATTATTTATGTACTTTTACACATGGAAAGATTATTTATGAAACAGGAAAAACTACATCGACTCTTTCAGATCCATATCAAATGATTTAAAAAAAAGAGGCATGAAGTTTGTAGGAAGTACCATTATATACTCCTATCTTCAAGCCATCGGTGTGATTTATTCTCACGAAAAAGATTGTTTCTTATACAAAGACTAATCCCATGTTTTCCAAACATTTGGTTCGTAGCCTACTGTCGCCAATTTGCCGTTACGCACGATTGGCGTTTTTAATATGTGCTGATTGAGATACACTTTATCTTCTTTATTCGCCAAGTAATTCAACATTGTCAATAATTCTTTATCCTTAGCCTTTGGATCGATCATGGAATCAATGCCAACTTGTCTAAGCACACTCTCAAATTCTTTCTTACTCATTTCTTTTTCGTCTAAATTAATAAACTGAAACTTAATATTTCTTTCTTTAAAATAGCGTTGTGCTTTCTTTGTATCAAAGCATTTGTTTTTTCCAAAAATCTGTATATTCATCGCATTAACCTCTCTACCCTTTTTTGTACTTCATCATATAGTGCCTCAATCTCAAATCCCACATGAAAGTGTCCATCTTCATATAGAATTTTACCATTGACCATAGTACATTTTACATTGGATTTAGATCCACTGTATACAATATTTTTTGCGACATTGTTAATTGGCTGCATATTCGGTTGATGTAGATCTAAAATAATTAAATCTGCCAACTTTCCAACTTCTAAGACACCACAATTTAAATGTAAAGCTTTCGCCGCATTCACCGTTGCCATTTTCAACACTTCATAAGCATCAACTGCAGAAGCATCCTTCTCTTTATATTTAGCTAGTCCTGTCACTAAAAACATCTCTCTAAACATATCCAGACAATTATTACTGGCTGGCCCATCCGTTCCTAAACATACATTGATATTTCGTTGAAGCATCGATTGGATTGGAGCTATACCACTAGCTAGTTTTAGATTGGATGCTGGATTTGTGATGACATTCAAATGTTTTTCGGCGAATAAATCTAAATCATGCGCGCTCATATGTACGCAATGAAAGGCTCCACCACCATAGTCATATACACCTAGATCACATAAGTATTCAACAGGACTGCGTCCCGTCTTTTCTTTGCATGTATTAACTTCATATTCTGTTTCACTTAAATGTGTATAAACTGGCGCTTTATATTTATGAGATAATGCTGCAACTTGTTGAATTTTTTCTTTTGATTGGTATATTCATGACTAAAACCTAGTATATAAGAAATCAAACTATTTTTTTGATTGTATGCATTGAAGCAACGTTCTACATCTTCTACAGATAGACAAAAATCATTAACCGCACCACATAATACCGTTCGATAATTCATATCAAGACTTGCATGTACAATTGCTTCAGGATTTAAATACATGTCAAAATTTGTAGTGATTCCACTCGTTAGATATTCTAATATCGCAAGTTTTGAAAAGAAATAAATATCTTCTTGTGTTAGTTTTTCCTCAATCGGAAATACCTTTTCATTTAGCCATTGCTGCAAAGGCATATCATCGGCCATTGATCTTAAAAAAGTCATTCCAGAATGAGTATGCGCATTAATAAATCCTGGCATAATTAGATTCTGGTGTACATCTATTTCTCGGTCAAAACAAAAAGTAGAAGTTTTCACTTTTCCTACATATATAATCTTATTATCTTCTATCCAGACTTCCCCTAGAAAAAACATCAAAATCCTTCATTGTCAGTATAACGTGCATTATAAAAACGAGTACGCATAGGCATTCCTTCTTTCTGATTTAAATCATCCCAACAAATGGGAATAAAAAAAAC
>ENA-OQAN01000187-OQAN01000187.1-human-gut-metagenome-genome-assembly--contig:-NODE-187-length-34013-cov-2.791389_pt1 | contig 34013 bp, 48 predicted proteins | sample MGYA00242735_ERZ504527 | MGnify/ENA primary metagenome ERZ504527 (study PRJEB26092, sample SAMD00036230) | human gut metagenome | host: Homo sapiens | study: EMG produced TPA metagenomics assembly of... | reverse complement strand
CGAAAAAAAACACAAAAAGCTTTTGATCTAAAAAATGACTTGCCCTTTGTATATTAAAAAAAAAAAGTCACTAATTTTGCAGCCCGAACGCATAGAATAATAACATAAATAGTATATACGAAAATGAAAAGAACATTCCAACCCTCTAACAGAAAGAGAAGAAACAAACACGGTTTCCGTGAAAGAATGGCTACCGCAAACGGTCGCCGAGTATTGGCTGCACGTCGCGCTAAAGGCCGCAAGAAATTAACTGTATCTGACGAATACAACGGAGTTAAAGCATAACCGTGTGCGTTGGAAATAGAATTTAAGAAGGTCTCGTCTCCGGACGATGTTTCTTCTTTACAGGCGCGGATTACGCGGATTACACGGATTCTTAGTTGTCCGCGTAATCAAACGTAATCCGCGCCTGATTTATTTTAAAAGTATTATATGGTTACACTGAAAGATTTCTTTTCATTCCAAAAGAACCGTTTCTTCTGGATTAATCTGATAGCCATGATCGTGGTTATCATCGCAGTGTGCTGGGGCACATTATACGGACTGGATATTTATACCCATCACGGTGAATCTTACGTTGTTCCCAACGTGAAGAACAAGAGCATGCTGGAAGCAGAGAAATCACTGAATGCCCAGCAACTGAAAGCAATTATCGTTGACTCCAGCTATGTCAAAGGTATGCCGGCCGGCATGGTACTGGAACAGACTCCCGTGGGCGGTTCGCGGGTAAAGGAAGGACGGGCTGTCTATCTGACCGTTACAACCAGCGATGTTCCATTGGTCAAACTTCCGGACCTGATCGACAACAGTTCGCTTCGCCAGGCTGCTGCCAAGCTGAAATCCATCGGCTTCAGACTGACAGAACCGGAATACATTGCTGGTGAGCAGGATTGGGTATACGGAATCAAGTACCGGGGACGGGCACTTCAGACAGGAGACAAAGTTCCTCATGAAGCCTTGCTTACCTTATGTGTCGGAAATAAGAAGCTTCAGGATTCACTGGCTGTAGATTCATTCTCCATTCAGACGGAAATGAATACAGAAGAAGACCAACCGCAAGTAGATGATTCGTGGTTTTAATAACCTATAAAACAAACTGTAACGAATGGCAGAAGACTATATAGATGAACTGGACGAAACGCTGGATGATTTGGAACCGGTCAGCGGAACACCCGAACTTTATGAGCATTTCCGGGTGGTAGTCGACAAAGGACAAAGTCCCGTACGAATAGATAAATATCTTTTTGAACGTATTGTCAATGCTTCACGCAACCGTATACAGACAGCAGCCGATGCCGGATTCGTTATGGCTAACGGAAAGCCTGTCAAAAGCAGCTACAAAGTCAAGCCGCAGGACGTACTGACCGTCATGATGGACAGACCTCGCTACGAGAACGACATCATTCCGGAAGATATTCCGCTGGATGTTGTGTATGAAGACGAGGATCTGATGGTTATCAACAAACCGGCCGGACTGGTGGTTCATCCGGGATGCGGCAATTACCACGGAACACTGGTTAATGCAATTGCATGGCATCTGCGTGACGTTCCAACATATAATCCCAACGATCCGCAAGTGGGACTGGTACACCGTATCGATAAAGATACTTCCGGGCTTCTGGTTATTGCCAAGACACCTGATGCGAAAACAAACCTGGGATTACAGTTCTACAATAAAACAACCAAGCGCGAATATAATGCCTTGTCTGGGGAATCGTGGAAGAGGACGAAGGTACCATCACCGGAAATATCGGCCGGAATCCGCGGGACCGCATGCAAATGGCAGTAATGTCTGACCCTACTCAGGGAAAACATGCCGTTACTCATTATCAGGTATTGGAACGGCTGGGATATGTCACACTGGTAAAATGTGTACTCGAGACCGGACGTACGCATCAAATCCGTGTGCACATGAAACACATCGGACATGTACTTTTCAATGACGAACGGTATGGAGGCCATGAAATTTTAAAAGGAACTCATTTTAGTAAATACAAACAATTCGTTAATAACTGCTTCGATATTTGCCCCCGACAGGCTCTTCATGCCAAGACGTTAGGCTTCGTGCATCCCCGTACGAAAGAAGAGATGTTCTTTACTTCAGAACTGCCTGAAGACATGACCCGTCTGCTGGAGCGATGGAGAACCTATATCAGCAACAGAGAATAATTATGAAACGTACAATTGCTATTGTAGCAGGAGGAGACTCTTCCGAACACGGAGTTTCCATGAAAAGTGCAGAAGGTATCTATTCCTTCATCGATCAACAGAAATACAACCTCTACATCGTAGAGCTTACACACAAAAGCTGGGAAGCAATCTTGCCGGACGGAACACGCGCCGCAATCGACAAGAATGATTTCAGTTTCGAAGAAAACGGGAAAAGAATCAAGCCGGACTTCGCTTATATCACCATTCATGGAACTCCGGGAGAGAACGGAATCCTGCAAGGTTACTTTGAACTGATAGGCATGCCCTATTCCACCTGTGACGTACTGGTATCAGCCTTGACCTTCAGCAAATTCCTGCTTAACCAATACCTGAAAGGGTTTGGTATCCGCGTAGCCGAATCCTTACTGGTAAAGAAAAAGAACGGTATCACCGACGAACAGGTCATGGAAACCATCGGACTTCCCTGCTTCATCAAGCCGAATGCCAGCGGTTCCAGTTTCGGAGTTACCAAAGTAAAGACCAAAGAACAGATTCAGCCTGCCCTGGAAGCAGCGTTCAAGGAATCAGACGATGTGATGATTGAAGCCTTTATGGACGGAATTGAACTGGCTAACGGTTGCTACAAGACCCACGACAAATCAGTGGTATTTCCGATCACTGAAGTCGTAAGCAAAAATGAATTCTTTGACTTTAATGCCAAATACAAAGGTGAGGTAACTGAAATTACACCGGCACGCCTCAGCCCGGAACTGACTCAGCGGGTACAGCAACTGACTTCTGCTATCTATGATATTCTGGATTGCAAAGGTATTGTACGCGTAGATTACATTATTACGGAAGGCGACAAGATCAATATGCTCGAGATTAACACCACGCCAGGTATGACAGCTACCAGCTTTATCCCACAGCAGGTACGTGCCGCCGGACTGGATATTAAGGATGTCATGACAGACATCATTGAAGATCATTTCCGTCAATAAAAACCGGATACAGAACTTTAGGAAAGTGTGTGAAAACGGGAAACAGTATACCATCAAACCTGCCCGTTTCACACACTTTCTTTGTATGAAAAATATCCTGTACGCATTTTATTTGTCAGAATATTTATTAACTTTGCCTTACATTAAACTATTAATTGTAAGTTGAGATGAACATTCCTGCCGAGTTTGACGAAATACGGCCCTATTTGCCTGAAGAACTTCCTCAGATTTTCGAGGATTGATAGCTGATCCTACTTTCCAGGACATTATGACTCGCATCATTCCTGATGTGCCTGTTGAAATCCTCTGTGCAAAACTTCGCCAGTGCAAAACCAATCTGGAAGTACAGAAAACCTTTTTCCACAAGCTGCTTCATGACATCATGGATCAGCATAGTGACGGATTCGACATGGACACCTCATCTCTGAATGATAAAACAAGAAACTATACTTCGTTTCTAATCACAGAGACATCGTACTCGACCCGGGATTCCTTTCCGTTGGTTTGCTGGATAACGGATTTCCGAACACGGTAGAAATCGCAATCGGTGACAATCTGTTAATTTTCCCCTGGATAAAGAAACTGGTACGCGTCAACAAGGCATTCATCGTGCAGCGTACAATCAACCGCAAGCAGATTCTGGAATCTTCCATGCGCATGTCCCGTTACATCCACTTTGCCCTGACTCAAAAGAAAGAAAATATCTGGATTGCCCAACGGGAAGGACGGGCTAAGGATTCTAATGACCGGACACAGGAGAGCGTACTGAAAATGCTGGCAATGGGAGGAGAAGGTGATTATGTTGACCGCCTGAAGGAACTCAACATCGTTCCGACTTCCCTGTCATACGAATATGACCCATGCGACTATCTGAAGGCTATGGAAATGCAGCAGAAACGGGATATCGAAGGATTCAAGAAAAGCCAGGAGGACGATTTACAAAACATGCAGACCGGTATCTTCGGCTACAAAGGACATGTACATTTCCAGACAGCTCCCTGTATCAACGAAGAGCTGGAAGCTTTCCGCGGACTTCCCAAAACAGAAGTGTTTGCACGGACAGCCAGTCTGATCGATCACTATATCCATCTCAACTACCGCTTATATCCGGGAAATTACATTGCATGTGATCTGTTGGAAGGAAACCAGCACTTTGCTTCCCGATATACAACGGAAGACGTGGCCCGATTCAATACTTACCTCCAGAAAAAACTGGATATGATTTCGCTTCCCGACAAAGACGAAGAATTCCTGCGGAAATGCATGCTGACCATGTATGCCAATCCGGTCATCAATCATCAGAAAGCTTTGGAAGAATGAGATATCTGCTGATTCTGCTTCTTTGTACAGTTGTTCTGGTCTCTTGCCAGGAAGAATATGTATACCCCAGCGTTGTGACTGAATTCATAGATGCCAGGACTAACGGAGAAGGAAAACTTACCTGGCTTATTACGGACCAGGGTGATACGCTTGATATTCAGGAACGCTCCGGACTGGACGGGCTTTGTGCCGACAGTACTTATCGTACAATTACAATTTACGAACACCTGGAAGAAGAAGTTTCACAGACATATCCAATGGTGAAGGTATATTCTGTCCAGCAAATCTTATCTATTTCTCCGGTTGACAAAAATAATTTTTCACCCGGAGAAATAAGTACAGATCCACTCGACATCCAAAGCATCTGGAGATCCGGGAATTATCTGAATCTGATTCTCCTGCCCTTAGTCAAAGAAGGCAAACATATTTATATGGCAGTAGAAACAGAACTCACCCGCCACTCCGACGGACATCAGACGCTGAGTCTCATCCTCCACCATGACCGCAATGGAGATGAAGAAGCTTTCACCCGCAAAACATATCTTTCCATTCCTCTAAGCACTTATAAAGGGAAATTACAGGAAGGAGACAGCATCACCCTTACACTGAATACCTATCAGGAAGGAATGACCAGCCGTAGTTTTGCCTATTAATAGAAATCAATACAAATAAATGATATGATAAAAAGTCTCTATTTCATGTTTTTCGTATGCATTGCCCTATGGGGACTGATTGCATGCGGAAGCAGTTCTAAAAATGATTTTCCCAATCTATCCCCTGATGAATTTGAACGTCTCATCCAGGATGAAAATGTACAACGGGTAGATGTGCGTACCGTAGCAGAATACAGCGAAGGTCATATTCCGGGAAGTATTAACATCAATGTACTGGATGAACAGTTTGCGGCTTATGCTGATGAGCTTTTGGACAAGAATGAACCTGTTGCTGTCTATTGCAAAAGCGGAAGAAGAAGCCGAAATGCTGCCCGCCTGCTGAGCCAGAAAGGCTTCAAGTATATAATCTGGACAAAGGATTTGAAAGCTGGAAAGAAAACGGAAAAGAAATTGAAAAATAACAGATAAGCTGTTTCAAGAACGGGGATTTACTTTTTTGTCCAAAAGGTCTGAAGAAAAAGTAAATCCCCGCTTTCTATTATAAAGCCTCCAACATTCGTTTCAGAACAACAGTTGCTGATATCTCACGGTTGGCAGCTTCAGGAATAACCAGTGATGTAGGCGATTCAATTACATCGTCTGTCACAATCATGTTCCGGCGAACCGGCAGACAATGCATAAAGAAGGCATTATTGGTCAGTGCATGTGAGCCGTATCAACAGTCCAGCTCATATCTTTACTCAGGATTTTTCCATAGTCATCCGGATTGGTAACTCCCGGACAAGCCCAGTTCTTCGCATAGATGAAATCTGCTCCTTCAAAAGCTTTCAACTGATCATATTCCACTTTCGCACCACGCACAAACTTCGGATCAAGTTCATATCCGTGAGGATGAGTTATGACAAAGTCCACGTCTGCTTCATTCATAAAATCAGCAAAAGAATTCGGTACAGCCTGCGGCAAAGCACGGGGATGAGGAGCCCATGTCAGAACAACTTTCGGACGTTCCTTCCGTTTATACTCCTCAATAGTTATCAAATCAGCAAAAGCCTGCAAGGGATGTCCGGTAGCAGCTTCCATGGAGAATACAGGTTTCCCGGAATACTGAATAAACTGATTCAGAATTTTTTCCGTATAATCATCTTCCCGGTTCTCGAAACGGGCAAACGAACGAACTCCGATAATATCACAATAGGAAGCCATCACCGGAATAGCTTCCAACAGATGTTCACTCTTGTCACCATCCATCACAACACCACGTTCTGTTTCCAGTTTCCAGGCTCCCTGGTTAACATCAAGTACAATGACATCCATTCCCAGATTACGGGCAGCCTTTTGTGTGCTAAGACGAGTACGCAAACTGTTGTTGAAGAAAATCAGCAAACAAGTCTTATGCTTGCCAAGTGATTCGTATTTATAACGATCTTTCTTGATTTCAAATGCTTCCGAGAGGGCTGTTTTCAGATCTCCCAAATCAAATACATTGGTATAAGTTCTCATATTCTCAACAGACTTAAAAAATAATTCTATGCAGCAAATGTACAATTTTAAGTATGATTTACGCAAAAATATCATTAAAAAACAAGATATCTGACAATATTTGACAAAACTTTCTTATCTTTGGATAAAGAATAGAGAGATTATAAATCCTGTTTTATTAACCCTTAAAAACTTAAGATTATGGGAGCCAAGACGTACGGATCATTAGTAGAAGTTTTCAGAGGCAGCCTCTGGGAAGCTGAATTAGTTAAAGGCTTGCTGACCTCAGCCGGTGTAGAAGCATGATAAAGGATGAAACATTGTCTGCTATCGCCTCTCCTTATAGCAATACCGAAGGAGGTGTCTTAGTTATGGTTAATAAGGAGGAAGAAGTTTATGCCAAAAAAGTTGTAGCAGAAAGAAAAGCATGAAGAATAAAATTTCCGCAGCCTTTGCTGCACTTTGCCTGACTGTGTCTCCGCTGGAAGCACAGGATTTAAAAACCACAACATGGTCTTCATTCGGTGTATCGTTTAAAGCACCAAGTGACATCACAATAGAAGATGATTCAGAAGAGGGGTACATTGTCAGTACCCCTACCTATTATATTACAGTTCAATTACTGGAAGGAGAAGGACTGAAACGAAGCGAACTGGCCTCAGAGCTCAAGAATATCGCAACTGACGATGAAATAACGGAACAGTCCTCCGTAACAGAGTTTGAACTTCCCCAATTTTACGGAGTACGCCTTCAAGGGAACTGTGACACGGAACAGTGCCTTTACAGCTATTTGCTTGCAAAAGATGAAAGCTGCGGTTTCTATGTATCCATTACTTACCGTGAGAAAAATGATAAAAAACCGGAAGACATACTGAACAGTTTCAAACTGGAAGAATAACAAATCTATACCTATGAAAAAGACTTATCAATTATATGCACCATGGATTACGGCACTTTTGATTGCTCTCACTCCTTTCTTGCTCAGCTCTGATATATTCCATAACAAGAAAGAAGAAAAGGAAGAGATCATGGAATACAGTTGTATTCCAGTTCCTGACAGCATCGAATTCTGCGGAACAAAAATTGACCTGACCCGCTATGACCGGCGCGAACGAATGGATCGGGAACTGATGGCATTTACCTACATGCACAGCACTTCGCTGCAGATCATCAAACGTGCTAACCGGTACTTTCCTATTGTAGAGCCTATTCTGAAAAAGAACGGTATACCCGATGATTTCAAATATCTCATGGTTATTGAAAGCAACCTCAACCCTCAGGCTCGCTCACATGCCGGAGCGGCCGGGCTCTGGCAGTTCATGCCGGGAACAGCCCGTGAGTTTAATCTGGAGGTAAATAATCATGTAGATGAACGCTATCATGTTGAAAAGTCTACACAGGCTGCCTGCAAATACCTCAAACAGGCATATGCACGCTTCGGCAACTGGGAAAGTGTTGCAGCTTCCTATAATGCGGGGCAAGGACGTATCTCCAAACAAATGGACAGCCAATATGCGGACAATGCACTCGACTTACAGCTTGTAGAAGAAACAGCCCGCTATGTATATCGCATTCTGGCAGCTAAAATGATGCTGACCAACCCCAAACAATTCGGATTCCGGTTAAATCCAGCGACCTTTATCCGATTATTCCTTATCGGAACATTACAGTCGAAGAAAATATCGATGACTTGGCCCGCTTTGCTAAGGGACAGGGCATTAATTATGCGCTGTTACGCAACATGAACCCCTGGCTAAGAAGTTCTTCACTTCCGAATCACGGAAAAAAGAAATATATCCTGGCCATTCCGGATAAGGAAAAAATGCATTATAACCCTAAAGTGACAATCCCCTATAATCGAAACTGGGTAACAGAATAGATTTATCTTTTAAACTATAATACCTATACACATGAAAAAACAACTTTTATTAGGCATCCTAGGCTCCTGCATATTTACCGGTCAGGCTCAGACCTTCAAAGAATGGCAGGATGCCGAAATCAATGCGATCAACAGAGCACCAATGCATGCCAACTTTTTCGCTTACGAAAACACAGACGCTGCCACCAAGGCCGTTAAAGAAAAATCTGCCAATTACATGAGCCTCAATGGTACCTGGAAATTTTTCTGGGTCAAAGATGCAGATGCACGTCCTACCGATTTCTGGAAAACAGGCTTCAATGACAAAGGTTGGGACAACATGCAGGTTCCTGCCGTATGGGAATTGAACGGCTACGGAGACCCAATCTATGTCAATGTCGGATATCCTTGGAGAAATCAGTTCAAGAATAACCCGCCTTACGTGCCCACTGAAGGTAATCATGTCGGATCCTATCGCCGGGAAATTACGATTCCGGCAGACTGGAACGGAAAAGAAATCTACGCTCACTTCGGAGCTGTTTCTTCCAACATGTATCTATGGGTTAATGGACGTTTTGTCGGTTACAGTGAAGACAGCAAACTGGAAGCAGAATTTAACCTGACCCCGTATCTGAAAGCAGGACAGAAGAATCTGATCGCTTTCCAGGTATTCCGCTGGTGTGATGGAACCTATCTGGAAGATCAGGATTTCTTCCGCTATACCGGCGTTGCCCGCGACTGTTATCTGTATGCCCGCAACAAAAAACGAATTGATGATATCCGTGTTACTCCAGACCTGGATCAGGAATACAAGAATGGCTCACTGGACATCAACCTTAACCTGAAAGGAAGTGCTAACGTAGCTCTTGAACTGTTGGATGCACGCAATCAGGTAGTTGCTTCTACTGAAGTTAAAGGTTCCGGAAAGGTCAGCACAACTCTGAATCTGGAAAACCCGAAGAAATGGACAGCTGAAACCCCGTATCTGTATACGCTGCGGGCTACACTGAAAGAAGGAAACAAAACCACCGAAGTGGTTCCTGTCAAAGTAGGTTTCCGCAAGATAGAACTGAAAAATGCACAGATTCTGGTGAACGGACAACCCGTTCTCTTCAAAGGAGCTGACCGTCATGAAATGGATCCCGACGGAGGATATGTTGTATCACGCGAACGCATGATCCAGGATATCCAGCTGATGAAACAGTTCAACCTGAATGCTGTCCGTACCTGCACTATCCGGATGACAGTTTCTGGTATGAATTATGTGACAAATATGGTATTTATGTCGTAGCAGAAGCCAATGTTGAATCTCACGGAATGGGATACGGAGAAGAAACTCTGGCAAAAAATCCTTCATTCAAGAAAGCGCACATGGAACGCAACCAGCGTAACGTACAGCGCAACTTCAATCACCCGAGTATCATTTTCTGGTCATTAGGCAACGAAGCCGGATATGGTCCGAACTTCGAAGCTGCTTACGATTGGATTAAAGCAGAAGATCCCAGTCGCGCCGTTCAGTTTGAACAGGCTGGTTACAGTGGAAAGACCGATATCTTCTGTCCGATGTACTATGATTATCAAGGCTGTATAAACTACTGCGAAGATGACTCCAAACAAAAACCATTGATCCAGTGTGAATATGCACACGCCATGGGTAATTCACAGGGTGGTTTCAAGGAATACTGGGACATCATCCGCAAATACCCGAAATATCAGAGGATTCATCTGGGACTTCGTAGATCAGGGTATTCGCTGGAATGGTAAAGACAACAAGATGATTTATGCATACGGAGGCGATTTCAATAATTTTGATGCCAGCGACAACAATTTCTGCTGCAACGGACTGGTTAATCCAGATCGTCAGCCGAACCCGCACATGCATGAAGTGGGCTATTTCTATCAGAACATCTGGACAACAGGCAGCGATTTGAAAAACGGAGAGATCAATGTTTATAATGAAAACTTCTTCCGCGATCTGTCTGCCTACACCATGGAATGGGATTTGCTCAAGAATGGAAAGATCGTTCGCAGCGGCCTCATCGAGAACCTGAATGTAGCTCCTCAGCAGACAGCGAAACTGAAACTGGATCTGGGAAAGACCTGTACCTGTGCAGAATGGCTGTTGAATGTCAGATATATCCAGAAAAACCGTGAAGGAATGATCCCGGCAGGCCATGTGGTTGCTAAAGATCAGCTGGTGATCAACGGCTACAAGGCACCTGAAATGAAATTCGACAATATCACCGAAAGTAATCAACCTGTTATTGTTCCTCAAGCAGACGACAAGAACCGTAACCGACTGGTTATTACTGGAGAAAATTTCAACATCCAGTTTGACAAAGCCAATGGTTATTTAAGCGCCTATACAGTCAACGGACTTGACATGATCAAAGAAGGTGAAGCTTTGACTCCTAATTTCTGGCGTGCCCCGACAGACAACGACTTTGGTGCCGGACTTCAGAGACGATATGCAGCATGGAAGAATCCGGGTATCAAGTTACTGTCAATGAAACATGAAACTGTTGACGGAAAGGTTGTCGTTTCTGCCGACTACGAAATGAAAGAAGTTTCAGCCAAACTTGCTCTCACCTACACCATCAACAACCAGGGAGCTATTAAAGTTACCCAGAAAATGACTGCAGACAAAGCAGCAAAAGTTTCCAATATGTTCCGCTTCGGTATGCAGCTTGTCATGCCTAAATCTTTTGAACAGATTTCCTATTATGGACGTGGCCCTGTTGAAAACTATAGTGACCGTAATCACTCTACCGATCTGGCATTTATAATCAGACCGTAAGTGAACAGTTCTACGCTTATGTACGTCCGCAGGAAAACGGTAACAAGACAGACATTCGCTGGTGGAAACAACTGAATGCAGCAGGCGACGGACTTCAGTTCATTGCCGAGGCACCGTTCTCTGCTTCTGCCCTGCATTATACAATTGCCTCACTTGACGACGGAGCACAGAAGAATCAAAGCCACTCCAATGAAGTGAAAGAAGCCGATCTGACCAATGTACTGATCGATAAAGCACAAATGGGACTCGCATGTGTCAACAGCTGGGGTGCTATTCCCGAGCCACAATACCTGCTCCCGTATGGAGACTATGAATTTACATTCATCATGATGCCGGTACAGCATAGCATGACAATCGAATAAAAAAAGTCAATTCGCTCTTTATAGAATGTATGGGTCTTTTGATAAAAGACAACACTTATCAACAAGGCTCATACATTCTTTTTTATCACAGAAATAATATTGTCAGGAAGATCCGGCAATTATTTTAACAGGTTATATGAATTTAACCGGACTGTTCATGCAGTAAAGTGACAAGTCACTCATTTTTAGAATAGAAACCCCTTAAAATATAATGTTATGAAGCAAAGTTCAAAATGGCTGAGAGCTTTAATGTTTTTCTGTCTTCCATATTGGCTCTGTTAGGGTATACGTCCTGTGGTGAATCTTCAGTAGAATACGGAACCCCCTATGCAAAGTATGAGATCAAAGGAAAAGTCACAGACAAAGAGAACAAGAATGCAGTGTCAGGAGCACGTGTCATCGTAAAAGCCCTGAATCGGGATTTACGACCTCTATCCTCCTATTTTACGGACACGGTTTACACGGACAAAGAAGGGAATTATATCTATCAGAACGAAGATGCAATGAGTGAAAACTACCAGGTAGTCTGCGAAGATCCGTCAAACACCTACCAGTCTGATTCCACCCGGATAAAAATGGAACCAGAAGGCGGAGAAGGCTGGTATCAGGGTAGTGACAGCCGTACTGTTGACTTTGAGTTAGATAAAAAGAAACCATGAAGACGCCGGTAGAACGAATTTCCTTACGCAAGCGGCTTGCTTTGGAAGTATCTCGCCAGGTACGTGAGAACAACAAGAAATTACACCCGTTACGCCAGTTATTCTGGGAGTGCACACAGCGATGCAATATCCGTTGCAAGCATTGTGGCAGCGACTGCAAAAGTACAGCAGAAATCCCCGACATGCCCGCGGCAGATTTTCTACGGGTCATTGACAGTCTTACTCCCCATGTCAATCCCCATGAAGTAAACATCATTTTACAGGAGGCGAGCCATTGGTCCGCAAAGATCTGGAGGAAGTCGGACAGGCCTTATACCATCGTGGCTATCCGTGGAGCATGGTTACCAACGGGCTTTATCTGACCGATTCCCGTCTACAGCATTTATTGAAAGCCGGACTCCATTCAATCACCATCAGTCTGGACGGATTTGCAGATGATCACAACTGGCTGCGCGGACATCCCCAAAGCTATCAGCAGGCAATGCATGCTATTCGTATGCTGGCACGTGAACAACAATTGACATGGGATGTTGTAACTTGCGTCAACCGCCGGAACTATTCCTACCTGGAGCAACTGAAAGACTCTCTCTATGAAGCCGGTGTCCGCCATTGGCGGTTATTCACCATCTTTCCGGTGGGACGTGCCGCCCATTATCCGGACTTCCAGCTAGAAGATAAAGACTTCAACGGACTCATGGAGTTTATCAGACAGACACGTCAGGAAGGAAAAATCATGGCCAGCTATGGATGCGAAGGTTTTCTGGGAAGTTATGAGGCAGAAGTACGCGACGGCTTTTATACCTGCAATGCAGGAATCAGCGTGGCCTCTGTTCTGGCAGACGGCTCCATCTCAGCCTGTCCAAGCATTCGTTCCAACTATTCTCAGGGAAGTATTTACAAAGATGACTTCATGGAGGTATGGGAAAACCGTTTTCAGCCTTTCCGGGATCGCGCCTGGATGAAAAAGGGAGCCTGTGCTTCTTGCTCCTTCTTCCGTTATTGCGAAGGAAACGGCATGCATCTGCATGACAACAACGGAGAACTGCTGTTCTGTCATCTGGAACGTTTGAAACGGGCCCAGCAGAAGCTATAAAGAAAAAAGTCAGTGATTACTCACTGACTTTTTCTGTCGGAATGAGGCGACTCGAACGCCCGACCCCTACGTCCCGAACGTAGTGCGCTACCAACTGCGCTACATTCCGATTGTTTGTGTGGTGCCACCAGGAATCGAACCGGGGACACAAGGATTTTCAGTCCTTTGCTCTACCAACTGAGCTATGGCACCAACTTGTTTTTGCAACCGTTGTTTCTCGTTTGCGGTTGCAAAGGTACGCAAAGTTTTTAACCTGACAAATGTTTTCCCGTTTTTTTTCAAAAAAAAAATCACTTTTTTCTGCTTTTTCTCCTCATAACACCTGTTTTCTCCCCTCAAAAGCCATATCTTTCATCTGTTTCAACCGGCTTTTCTCATTCATGTTCCTCTATATATCCTTATATATAAGGTAAGAGATCTCCTACACTCACCATTCCTTTCTGAAGGCCTCAGAAATTAAGAATAAATCAATATTACAACATTTCTTGAATTATCTTTTTAATAAGACTGATTGAATCAATTTAAATTTATACCTTTGCAGAAAATAATCTAAATTAAAAAACAACACCTATGAGAAAACTCAATCAATTGATCCTGGGAGCTTGCACTTTGTTAGCTTTAGCATGTAGCCCCCAACCCAAGCAAGAACAATTAGTATCCGCTTACGGAACTCCCTACACTGGGAACAGGGAACTATCGTAGTTGACACTCCGGAACGTCCGGCTGGACAGGAATCTGCCATCGGTCTGACTGCACCGAAACTGAAAGTCGTACGTGTAGGCTTTGTAGGTCTGGGAATGCGTGGTCCGGGTGCCGTAGAACGCTTCACTCACATTCCGGGCGTACAGATCGTTGCTCTTTGCGACTACGAACAGGAACGTGCTGAAAATTGCCAGAAATATCTGAAGGCTGCCAGCCTGCCGAAAGCTGCTATCTACTCAGGAGCTGAAGGTTACAAAGAACTTTGCCAGCGTGAAGACATTGACCTGGTATATATCGCAACTGACTGGGATCACCACTTCCCTGTTGCCAAATGTGCTTTGGAAAACGGTAAGCATGCAGCTATCGAAGTTCCGTCAGCAATGGATCTGAAACAGTGCTGGGAACTGATCGACCTGTCTGAAAAGACTCGTAAACACTGTATGATTCTGGAAAACTGCTGCTATGACTGGTTTGAAATGAACACACTGAACATGGCTCAGAACGGAGTATTCGGTGAAGTTCTCCGCGCTCAGGGTGCTTACATCCACAACCTGGATGACTTCTGGCCTTACTACTGGAAGAACGGTAAAGAAGACAAACTGGGATGGCGTCTGCGCTACAACATGGAACATCGTGGTGACGTTTACGCTACTCACGGCCTTGGCCCTGTTGCACAGGCTCTGGACATTCACCGTGGTGACCGCATGACTACATTGGTTGCTATGGACACCAAATCTGTTCACGGTAAGGACCTGGTAGAAAAAAGCAAGTGGTGAAAAATGCGAAAAACTTCCGTAACGGTGATCATACAACAACTCTGATCCGCACTGCTAACGGTAAAGTAATTGAAATCCAGCACAACGTTATGAACCCGCAGCCTTACAACCGTCTGTATCAGCTGACTGGTACTAAAGGTTTTGCCAACAAGTATCCGGTAGAAGGATATGCAGTTGATGCTGCTCAGATGAAGGCTTCAGGCGTTCAGCCTAAAGTAGACAACCTGAGCTCACACGGTTTCATGCCTGACGCTGAAATGAAAGCTCTGGTTGAAAAATACCAGCACCCGATCTTGAAGAAATATGGTGAAATGGCAAAAGAAGTAGGTGGTCACGGTGGTATGGACTTCATCATGGACAGCCGTCTGGTTTACTGTCTGCAGAACGGTCTGCCTTTGGATATGGACGTTTATGACCTCGCTGAATGGTGCTGTCTGGCTGAACTGGGTGCTTTGTCTATGGACAACAACTGTGCAGCTGTTCAGTTCCCCGACTTTACTCGCGGTCACTGGAACGACGTTTAAAGGATTCAAGCACGCTTTCGCAAGTCCTGAAGACGAAGCAGAAGCAGAAAAAAGCAGCTAAAGAAGCTACTGCCAAGCTGAAAGAACAGGGTGCAAAAGAATGGGCTGCTGAAAAATAATCATCCGCACAATCTTAAACTCAATAGAAAGGCTTGTCTTTCGGGACAGCCTTTTTTATGCCCGCTTCCGGCAGTTTCAGCTGGATAGACATATAAAAGAACCGGTGATGCAAGCTTTTTGCACCACCGGTTCTTCTCACTTGCCCGTATCTGGCCGCAGCAAGTTTATACCCGAATCCGAAAAATCTCAGCCTCTATCCTTCTGACGGATCTCTACCCGACGGATCTTTCCACTGATTGTTTTCGGCAATTCATCCACAAATTCAATCACACGAGGATACTTATAAGGAGCAGTTACACGCTTCACGTGATCCTGCAACTCCTTGATCAGCTCGGGTCCTGCCTTGCCCGATAATCCTTAGCCAGCACAATGGTTGCCTTGACTACCTGACCACGAATTTCATCAGGTACACCTGTAATGGCACATTCCACTACAGCCGGATGAGTCATCAGTGCACTTTCCACCTCAAACGGGCCGATGCGGTAACCAGAACTCTTGATCACATCATCTGCACGTCCCACAAACCAGTAGTAACCATCCTCATCACGCCAGGCCACATCACCGGTATAATAGATTCCGTCGTGCCAGCCTCACGGGTCAGTTCGGGAGCGCGATAATATTCCTTGAACAGACCAAGCGGTTTTCCCTTATCTGTATGAATCACAATCTGTCCCTGTTCTCCATCCTCGGCAGAACGTCCGTCCGGAGTCAGCAAATCAATATCATACTGCGGATTGGGAACACCCATACTTCCCGGTTTCGGTTCCATCCAGGGGAAAGTAGCCAGAGTCAAGGTTGTTTCAGTCTGTCCGAATCCTTCCATCAGCCGGATACCGGTAATCCGCTTGAAAGTCTCATAGACTGAATAGTTCAAGGCTTCACCGGCCGTCGTACAATATTCCAGCGATGACAGATCATATTTTGTCAGGTCCTCACGGATCAGGAAACGATAAATGGTAGGAGGAGCACAAAGTGAGGTAATATGATAGTCGTGTATCTTCTGAAGAATGTCTGCCGGTGTAAACTTCTCGTGATCATAAACAAATATATTGGCTCCGGCAATCATCTGTCCGTACAGTTTTCCCCATACAGCCTTACCCCAGCCGGTATCTGCAATGGTAAGGTGCAGACTGTTGGGATGCAGATTATGCCAGAAACTGCCGGTCACGATATGTCCCAGCGGATATGTAAAGTCATGAGCACCATCTTAGGTTCACCAGTCGTACCCGAAGTGAAGTACATCAGCGAGATATCGTCATTCGTATTGACCTGCTGCGGACGCACAAACGGAGCAGCCTGCTCAATTCCCTGATGGAAATCTTCAAATCCTTCCGGATATTCAGGGCCCACGCTTACCAGTTTCTCAACGCTGGGAGATTCCGGCATGGCATCAATGATGTGACGGGTAATCACTTCTTCACCCGCAGCAACAATCATCTTGATGGTAGCCGCATTGCAGCGATAAACGATATCCTTCTTGGTCAGCAGGTGAGTAGCAGGAATTACAACGGCCCCCAACTTATGAAGGCAATGATGGAAAACCAGAATTCATAGCGGCGCTTCAGGATCAGCATGACCTTGTCGCCCCGTCCGATTCCCAGACTCTGGAACCAGGAAGCGGTCATGTCCGTATATTTCTTCAGATCGGCAAAGGTAAACTGGATATGCTCTCCCTTGTCGTTCGTCCATAATAAAGCTTTCCGCTCCGGCTCTTCCGCAGCCCATGCATCCACTACATCATATCCGAAATTGAGTTCTCGGGAACTTTAATCCGGAGATTCTTTATAAAATCCTCCTGAGAGGTAAAATGTGTCTGTTCAATAAATCTTTCTAACATACTCAACTTCTAAATTATTGCATTACTACAGCCAGGAAGCGCACTGTCTTCCCATCGAGTGCTTTCATTCCGTGAGGAAGTGCCGAATTGAAGTACAGGCTGTCACCCGGATTCAGGATCAGTTCCTTTCCGTTGATGTTCAGCAGCAGACGTCCTTCAATCACCAGATTAAATTCCTGCCCTGCATGTGTATTGAAATAGACAGGAGTTTCCTCCGGCTTCGGTTCTACGGTCACAATAAACGGATCTGCAATCCGGTTGCGGAAACCGGAAGCCAGCGATTCATATTTATAGGCTTTGGTACGTTCCACGGATACACCTGCTCCCCGACGAGTCAGAAAGTAGGCATTCATCTTCGGTTCTTCACCGAACATCAGCACATCCAGAGGGACATCAAAATGGCGGGCTATCTTTTGCAGGGAACTGACTGACAGGTCACATTCTCCCGACTCAATGGCAGCATATTGTGCAGAAGCCAGTCCGCAGCTTTCTGCCATTTCATCTATACCCAGGCCCAATGCATCGCGCAACCCTCGCACGCGTTCTGCTATTTGTTTGATCTGTTCATCCATAGTTTTATCATTTAGTTGCTTCAAAATTAACAAAGTTTCTTCAATTGAGCGAAAAACAGGTAAAAAACTTTCCAATTATTCCTGAAACCCTGATTTCACCATACAAGAGTTAAAGAACCTCATCGGTTACGGTCAGACGGGCCAGATAATCGTAATGACTGCCTTCCTGAATACATTCTGCCCGGAAACCGCACTGGGCAGCATAGGCTGACAAGGTATCGAAATCTACATAAAGCCAGTCAAAACTGTCCCCTTTCACCTGTTTATACTGCATACGGAAGTCTATTTCTCCGTAATAGTTGCCTGCCAGATTAACCAGATAACTGCCGTCCTCATCCTCGAACAGGTAACGCAGATCACTTGAATCCATCAGAATCTGCCCGCCCGGATTGAGTAACTGCCGGATACGGCGGAAGAAATCTCCCATACGTTCCAGGCGTCCGATAATTCCGGAACCATTCATCAGCATCAGGATCGTATCAAAACGCTCCGTAAAACGCTCATCAAACAGGTTTACCTGACGGGCTGTCAGTCCACGGGCTTCCATCACCTTCACCGACCAGGGCGAAATGTCAATCGCCAGTGCCTCCTTGCCCATCTTCCGGAGAGCCAGCGTATGGCAACCGCTTCCCGCTCCCACATCCAGAATTTTTCCTTCTGCCAGCTGCAAAGCCTTCTGCTCCAGCAAAGGCATCTCTTCATAAGAGCGAAACAGGTCTTTCACCGGAATCTCATCTTCCTCGAACTGAGAAGAAAACACACGCAGACGTGCAGCCTTCCCCTGCTTGAAATAATCATAAACAGCCGATCCCATCGGATCCTTGTCTTCCGTCAATAAAGTTATATCCATTATTCTATATTTCTTGTTTCCTGATTGTCTGTTGCCTGCAAAGATACGAAAAGATATGCAGCAGGATGAAAAAACTTGCATATATGCATAAAATTTTCCCGTTTTCTGTATCTATATTCCAAAATATTGCGTACTTTTGCAGCCAAATAAGAATAATTATACAATGAAGAATAAGAATAGCAGACTTGATTCCATCAAAATGATCATCTCAAGCAAAGAGATCGGAAGCCAGGAAGAGCTTCTGCAGGAACTGGCCCGGGAAGGTTTTCAACTGACACAGGCTACGCTTTCACGTGACCTGAAGCAACTGAAGGTAGCCAAAGCCGCCAGTATGAACGGCAACTATGTATACGTGCTTCCCAACAATACGATGTACAAGCGCATGACCGATCCGCAAAGTGCAACCGAGATGCTTCGTCACAATGGATTCCTCTCTATCGAATTCTCCGCCAACATTGCCGTCATCAAGACGCGCCCCGGATACGCAAGCAGCCTGGCCTACGACATCGACAGCAGCAACTTTCACGAGATCATCGGGACGATAGCCGGAGACGACACCATCATGCTGGTGCTCCGCGAAGGATGTTCGCGCACCAGTGTCAAACATGCGCTGGAGCATGTCATTCCGAATATCAACCATTAATATAAATAATACATAGATACAGAAAAAAATGGATACTACTAAACAAATAGAGGTCATGGTAGCCGACGCCTCACACGAGGTTTATGTTGACACGATTCTGGACACCATCAGAGAAGCCGCCAAGAAACGCGGAACCGGTATTGCCGAACGTACACACGAATATGTGGCCACAAAAATGAAAGAAGGAAAGGCTATCATCGCCCTGTGCGGAGACGAATTCGCCGGATTCACTTACATCGAATCATGGGGAAACAAAGAGTATGTAGCCACCTCGGGACTGATTGTCCATCCCAAGTATCAGGGACAGGGACTGGCAAAGCGCATCAAACATGCTTCGTTCACCCTGGCACGCCTGCGCTGGCCGAAAGCTAAGATCTTCAGTCTTACCTCAGGAGCTGCCGTGATGAAAATGAATACGGAACTGGGATATGTCCCCGTGACTTTCAACGAACTGACCGATGATGAATCGTTCTGGAAAGGATGCGAAGGCTGTATCAACCACGAAATCCTGATGGCCAAGAAACGCAAATTCTGTATCTGCACCGCCATGCTTTATGATCCGGCTCTGCACACAGACGACAAGGTTACTAATTTTTAATCCCCTTCATGAAAAATAACTGAAATAAAATAAAGCCTTATGGAAGAAAAGAAAAAAGTAGTCGTCGCATTCAGCGGCGGACTGGATACATCGTTCACCGTCATGTATCTGGCTAAAGAAAAAGGTTATGAAGTATATGCAGCCTGTGCCAACACAGGCGTTTCAGCCCCGAACAGCTGAAACAAAACGAGGAAAACGCATACAAGCTGGGTGCAGTGAAGTATGTTACCCTCGACGTAACACAGGAATACTATGCCAAGAGCTTGAAATACATGATTTTCGGTAACGTACTGCGCAACGGACCTATCCTATTTCCGTCAGCTCAGAACGTATCTTCCAGGCACTCGCATTGCACGTTACGCCAATGAAATCGGCGCTCACGCCATTGCACACGGTTCAACCGGTGCAGGAAATGACCAGGTGCGTTTCGACATGACTTTCCTAGTTATGGCTCCCGGAGTGGAAATCATCACACTTACCCGCGACATGGCACTGAGCCGTGACTATGAAATCAATTACCTGAAGGAACACGGATTCGAAGCGACTTCACCAAACTGAAATATTCTTATAACGTAGGTATCTGGGGTACTTCCATCTGTGGAGGTGAAATCCTGGATTCTGCACAGGGATTGCCTGAAAGTGCTTATCTGAAACAGGTAACCAAGACAGGCAGCGAACAGCTGAAACTGGAATTCAAGAAAGGTGAACTGTATGCAGTCAACGGCGAAGTGTTCGACGACAAGATCAAGGCTATTCAGAAGGTAGAGGAAATCGGAGCTGCATACGGTATCGGACGTGACATGCACGTGGGCGACACCATCATCGGTATCAAAGGCCGTGTCGGTTTCGAAGCAGCTGCTCCCATGCTGATTATCGGAGCACACAAGTTCCTCGAAAAATATACCCTGAGCAAATGGCAGCAGTACTGGAAAGACCAGGTGGCTAATTGGTACGGCATGTTCCTCCACGAAAGCCAGTATCTGGAACCCGTCATGCGCGATATCGAAGCCATGCTGCAGGAATCACAGCGCAACGTCAACGGAACTGCAATCCTCGAACTGCGTCCGTACTGCTTCTCAACAGTAGGAGTTGAATCCAAGGACGATCTGGTCAAGAACAAGTTCGGTGAATACGGTGAAATGCAGAAAGGATGGACAGCCGAAGATGCCAAAGGCTTCATCAAGGTTCTCTCTACTCCGCTCCGCGCTTATTACGCAAACCACAAAGACGAGGAGAACGTATGATCAAAGCAGGTATTATAGGAGGCGCAGGATATACGGCAGGCGAACTGATTCGCCTGCTCATCAATCATCCCGATGTAGAAATCAAGTTCATCAACAGCTCCAGCAACGCCGGAAACAAGATTACTGACGTACACGAAGGCCTGTATGGAGAAACGGATCTCGTCTTCACCGACGAACTTCCGCTGGACACGATCGACGTGCTGTTCTTCTGTACGGCACACGGCGATACCCGCAAGTTCATGGAAAGTCACAACGTTCCTGAGGACCTGAAGATCATCGACCTTTCGATGGACTACCGCATCAAGGACGACAGCCATGACTTCGTATACGGCTTGCCCGAACTGAACCGCCGGACGATCTGCCACAGCAAACACGTGGCCAACCCGGGATGTTTCGCAACCTGTATCCAGCTCGGCCTGCTTCCGCTGGCCAAACACCTGATGCTGAACGATGACGTGATGGTGAATGCCATTACGGGAAGTACCGGCGCAGGCGTAAAGCCGGGAGCACCAGTCACTTCAGCTGGCGTAACAACAACATGAGTGTCTACAAGGCTTTTGAACATCAGCACGTACCTGAAATCAAGCAGTCACTCCGCCAGTTGCAGAACAGCTCGATGCGGAAATTGATTTCATCCCCTACCGCGGCGACTTCGCAAGAGGTATCTTTGCAACTCTCGTTGTCAAGACTAAAGTGGAACTGGATGAACTCGTAAAAATATATAAGGACTATTACGCAGAGGATTCCTTCACTCACATCGTAGAAAAGAACATCGACCTGAAACAGGTAGTCAACACCAACAAGTGTCTGATTCATCTGGAAAAGCACGGTGACAAGCTGCTCATCATTTCCTGCATCGACAACCTGCTGAAAGGAGCAAGCGGTCAGGCGGTTCACAACATGAACCTGATGTTCAACCTCGAAGAAACCGTGGGACTGAAGCTGAAGCCCAGCGCATTCTAAATCAAAAACGATTATGAAACTATTCGACGTATATCCCCTTTTCGACATCAACATTGTCAAAGGAAAAGGCTGTCACGTATGGGACGACAAGGGACAGGAATACCTGGATCTCTACGGCGGTCATGCCGTGATCTCCATCGGACATGCTCATCCGCATTATGTGGAAGCCATCAGCAAGCAGGTAGCTACCCTGGGATTTTATTCCAATTCTGTCATCAATAAGCTGCAGCAGGAAGTAGCCGACCGTCTGGGAGCTCTTTCAGGTTATGACGACTACCAGCTGTTCCTCATCAACTCAGGAGCTGAAGCCAACGAAAATGCACTGAAGCTGGCTTCTTTCCACAACGGACGTACGCGCGTAATCTCCTTTGCCAAGGCTTTCCACGGACGTACTTCACTGGCAGTGGAAGTGACCAACAATCCGAAAATCATTGCACCGATCAATAACAACGGACATGTCACTTACCTTCCGCTGAACGACACGGAAGCCATGAAGCCGAACTGGCCAAAGGTGACGTATGTGCCGTCATCATCGAAGGCATCCAGGGAGTAGGCGGCATTCAGGTTCCCACTCCGGCATTCATGCAGGCACTTCGCCAGGCATGCGACGAAACAGGAACCGTCCTGATTCTTGACGAAATCCAGTCCGGATATGGCCGAAGCGGAAAATTCTTCGCCCACCAGCACTGCGGCATCCGTCCTGATCTCATCACTGTAGCCAAAGGTATCGGTAACGGATTCCCGATGGCAGGTGTCCTGATCAGTCCGAAGTTTGCTCCGGTCTACGGACAACTGGGAACAACCTTCGGCGGAAACCACCTGGCCTGTGCCGCTGCCATCGCCGTTCTCGACGTTATGAAGGAAGAACATCTGGTGGAAAATGCAGCCCGCGTGGGAAGTTTCCTGCTTAATGAACTGAAAGGCTTCAAGGGAATCAAGGAAGTCCGTGGAGAAGGTCTGATGATCGGTCTGGAATTTGAAGAACCGATCAAGGAACTCCGCAGCAAACTGCTTTTCGAACAGAAAGTATTTACAGGGGTCAGCGGAACCAATGTCATCCGTCTGCTTCCGCCGCTCTGCCTGAGCATGGACGAAGCTTCAGACTTCCTGGAACGCCTGCACCGCCTCGTATAAATCATGCGTACAATACAAAAAAATTGACCGCACGATCGGGCTCCAACGACTGCACGTTTGAGCCCCAACGACCGCACGTTGCAAGGGCATCGAAGGTATATTGCCGGAGCACCTGAAAAAAGGCTTCGGGCTTTTTAAAAAAACGTTCGCCGTATTCATCAAAACGTCTCATTGTTTGAATGAATACGCCGAAACGTTTTTTTCAGACCCGCCCATCACAAAATTCATAAAACAGGCGCCGGCTCCTCTTCAGAAACCGGAAAATTTTACTTATGTTTGCGTATAAACTCTAAATCAACAAGAAAACATGAAGTTGCAATTATCGGAGCAGGTAACATGGGTGGTGCCATTGCCCGTGGCCTGGCACATGGACATCAGGTGAATACAGAAGATATCTTTGTATCCAATCCCGGAACAGAAAAACTGGAGAAACTGAAAGCTGAATATCCCGGCATTCATACTACACAGAGCAACAAGGAAGCTGCAGCGGATGCAGATATTGTCATCATTGCCGTAAAACCCTGGAAAGTGGAAGAGGTACTGAAGCCTTTGCGCCTCCGGCAGCCGCAGATCCTGGTTTCAGTTGCTGCCGGACTGACGTTCGAAGATCTGGCTCACTTCGTGGATCCGGAAATGACCATCTTCCGCATCATTCCCAATACAGCCATTTCTGAACGGGCCAGCATGACTCTGGTAGCCGCCCGCAACGCATCGGAAGCACAAGTCAGTTCAATCATGAACCTGTTCAACGAAATGGGACGTTCGATGCTTATCGAAGAAAAATTATTTGCAGCGGCCACCTCACTGACTTCCTGCGGCATTGCTTATGTATTGAAATATGTACAGGCAGCCATGCAGGCTGGAGTGGAAATGGGTATCAAGCCTCAGGATGCCATGAAGATGCTGGCTCAGACTCTCGAAGGAGCCGCCCAGCTGCTGCTTTCCAACGAACAGACGCATCCGGCACTGGAAATTGAAAAAGTGACGACTCCGGGAGGTATTACGATCAAGGGAGTAAACGAACTGGAGATGGCCGGATTCAGTGCTGCCGTTATCCGGGCACTCAAGGCCAGTGTATAAGTACGGCTCAGCAGAAAGCTTTCTTGGCCCACTTCATGCTGCCCCAGCGTTTGACGAAGATGAACGCACGGATGTTCTCATCAAGCAGGAAGGCACACCACATGCCGACCAGTCCCCATCCCCAGTGAATGCCGAACAGATAACTGAAACCGACTGATACGGTCCACTGTACTACCAGACCGACATAGAACGGATAGTTTACATCCCCGGCTGAACGCAGGGCATTGGTCGCATAAATGTTGACGGCACGTCCGATCTCGACCACAACATCGACAATCATCACGGTAACACCCATGCGGATAATTTCCGGATTATCGGTCAGCAGACTGAAGATGGTATGCCCTAAGGCGGCCCATATACATGAAAGAATCAGTGAAACCAGAATGGAAAGGCGCATCACATATTTGCCGAGCAGATAGGCAGCACGTACTTTACGCTGGCCTACCAGATGGCCGATAGTGATGGCGCCTCCCTGTGCCATGGCTATGGCGAACAAATAAACGAACATCACGATATTCACTGTATAGGTGCGTGTGGCAAGCGCATTGTTGCCAAGCATATTGATCAGATAAGTAATCACCACCTGCGAGAAGCTATACGACATGTTCTCGCCCGCTGAAGGAAGTCCCACTTTCAGCAGATTCTTCAGTTCCTTCCACGGGAAAGGCCGGAAATAACGTACCGGGAAACTGGGGATGTGCTTGCGGAAAAGAATCACAAAGAGCACTACCATACTGACTCCGCGTGCAATGGAAGTGGAAATCGCCGCTCCTTCCGCACCGAGGGCAGGCAAACCGAACTTACCGAAAATCAGGGTGTAATTGCCGATGATGTTCATCACATTGACCAACACCGTGACCAGCATCGGATAAATAGCCTTGTTGGCACTCCGCAGGGAAGCGGAAACTGTCAGTGAAAGTGCCTGGAAAAAGGCAAAGGCTCCCACAATCTGCATATAGCCGACTCCGTATTTCAACAGTTCGGGACGCAATCCCATCCAGCCAAGCAAAGTTTCCGCACCGAAATGCAGAATGGCACTGACCAGCAGACCGACCGCCAGATTCAGGCAAAGGGAAACACCGACTACCTGAACCATCTTCTGACGCAGGCCGGCTCCCAGATACTGGGAACACAGAACCGAAGTTCCGATATTAATGACCTCGAACACCAGGAATGCGAACATCACAATCTGGTTCACTACCCCTACGGCAGCAACGCTTTCGTCTGAATACTGGCTCAGCATGACGGTATCTACCGCCCCCAGCATCATGATCAATAATGTTTCGATAAAGATGGGAATCACCAGTCCGGTCAGTCCCTTGCGAATATTGGTTTGTTGAATAGCCTGTTCCACGATCCTTTCCTCATTTCCGGCTGCAAAGTTACTGCTTTTCCGGCGGTGAAAGGATTGACCTACATCAAGAGTTCTCTCCGTTTTCGCTCAGATAGGTTCATACATGGCTGCAATCTCCTCCAGCGGAATACCCAGCAGATGAATCTGCCGGAACATGTCGGGCAGTTCGTCCTGCAGAAAAGACTGACGACGGAGCCGGACAATCCGCTCACGGCTCCCGGCTCACAAAATAACCGATTCCACGCTTGTTGTAAATGATTTCCTGTCCCTGCAGATAATCATAGGAACGGACAACCGTATTGGCATTGACCTCTACCATTGCGGCATATTCCCGAACAGAAGGGACACGCCCTTCTTCGGGATATACCATCCGGAGTATCTCATCCATGATCCGGTCGGCTATCTGTAAATAAATAGATTTGCTTTCCTTGAACTTCATACTCCCAGCCATTTACGTCGTATAACCTGTGAACGGGTGAAAAGCCAGTAAGACAGCCACCAGTTGAAAATTGTCAGTGAACCGAAAAACAGGATACCCGCCGTGATCAGTCCATTAACTGTTGCCGAAGTTTCTTCGAAGTTTTCACTCATCCACTGGAAAAAGCGTTCCATCATTCCCGCTTCAACCAGTCTGGCAAATATAACCCCGCCTATCAGATTGACTGCAATGATTACTCCCAGAGTCTTCATGAACGGATGCTTGTACCAGCGGCTTCCGCCAAGAACAAACAGAGAGTGGTTCCATAAAAGAAAAATGAATCCAAGCAATTGCATCAGGGTTGTGTTATAATAGACACATTCATTATTGACAGAAGCACGCCCCGCAAAAGTCATCATCTCGGCCATTTCTGCCAGCATCGATTGATTGAACTCGGCAGGAAGCCGGAAGAGCGGCTGCAACAGATAGCGTGACAATTCCAGTGCCAGCAGGGCAACAAATACCTGAATCGAAAGAAATACTGTAACAATCACGAAGCGGGAAAGAAATTTTTCAAACATCGTGGCCGGAAGCAGCAGGTATGAGATACGCTTCTCCTTGCTGTTCATGCAGATCATGATGCGGGAAGCATAAAATATGAAGAAAAAACTGGTTACCAGAAGAACGACTCCCAGCATATTGTTGCAGAACTGATGAAAGCTGTATGCGGAAGGATTCCACAACCATCCCAGCATAGGGATGAGGAAAGCGGCATAAATACCCAACAAACCAAAAAGGGAGTTTTTCCAGTTTTCAGCTATATCGAGCTTCAACAGATTCATGAAGCGTGTGAAATTAAAATTCATAGTCATTATCTTGCGTGTTTTTATTCAGTAAATATCTTTTGTATTTTCTCACTCTCTGTCAGCAGGGCGTTAAACAACAGTTCCAGGTTCAACGGGCTTTCTTCTCCATAACGATTCGGCAGGATGACGCTGTTTCCGTGAACTGAAGGCTGCACATAAAGAGCATCGTCCGTCGGATCACTCATTCCCTGTTCGGCAAAAAACAGCTTGTCGGTAATACGGACCACAGACTCGTCAAGCAATACCTGACTGCCGTCGATCACGATTACATGGTCCAGCAGGCGGTCAATGTCTCTTACCTGATGGGTAGAAATCACGACAGACTTTTCTTCACTCATTCCCGATGCCAGAACTTTCCGGAACTGGCTCTTGGACGGAATATCCAGTCCGTTGGTCGGCTCATCCATCAGCAGCAGCGAAGTGTTGGCTGCCAGTGCAAAACACATATAGGCTTTTTTCTTCTGCCCCATGGACAACTCTCCCAGATGAATGTCTTCATTCAGACCGAAATCTTCCAGACAGTTCCGCAGAATCTCCCGGCTGAAGCGAGGATAAAAGGAAGCGTTCAGCCTGACAAACTGATTCAGACTGAGATTAGGCAGTGTGAATTCTTCCGGCACCAGATACATATCGGCCAGAGACTGGGGTAAGCGTTTCTGTACATCTACCCCTCTGAAATAAAGGTGTCCGGCCTGAGGGCGTAACAGTCCGCTCAGCAGATACAACAGGTAGATTTTCCTGTACCGTTCTTGCCCAAAAGGCCGATTACCTTTCCGGCTTCCATCTCCAGGGAGAAGTCCTGGAAGACGGAAGCTCTCTTTCCATACTTGAAGGTTAACCCTTCGATCTTTATCATTGACGTGTTCATGTTGTGACTGTTTATAGTTATTTAGTGTATTAGTTTAATAGTACACCGCAAATGTAAGTATTGTTTTTGAAATAACAAGAGGTATTTCAAAATTTAACAACCATTAAGAATCAAAAAAGGGATATTAGCAAACAGGAGCATGGATCTGTCTGAACGACGATTCACATGCTCCTGCCAAAAAGGAAAGTATTGTTTCAGGCTAAAGAACACCGCGCATACGGTCTTCGAATGCAGACAAGGCTGCTTGGCACCTTCTCCCATGGAGATAATAATCTGTTTGTAAGCCACATCGGAAACATCTCCTGCCGCATAAATACCCGGAACAGAAGTACGGCCATTCTTGTCGGTCACGATTTCTCCCGGACGGTTTGTTTCCAGCACTTCTTTAAACAGATGACTGTTTGGAGTCAGGCCAATCTGTACAAAAATCCCATCCAGTGAAAGCTCTTCTTCAGCTCCGCTTTCCCGGTCTTTCACTCGCAAGGCTGTCACCTTTTCTCCGTCACCCATCACTTCCAGGCTCTGGCGGCTGGTGAATACCTCCACATTACTCAAAGAACGGAGTTTTTCCTGAAGAACGGTATCTGCCTTCAGCGTATCGAGAAACTCCAGCACAGTAACCTTCGAACAGATTCCTGCCAGATCAATGGCGGCTTCTACACCGGAATTGCCTCCGCCAATGACGGCCACATGTTTTCCTTTATAGAAAGGTCCATCACAATGTGGACAGAAAGCAACACCACGACCGGTATACTCGCTTCACCGGGTATGCCCAGTTTACGCCAGGATGCACCGGTTGCAACAATCAAAGCCGGCGCACGGAATATTTCGCCTCCCTTCACCCGCAAGACCTTTTCCTGACCTTCCAACATGAATGATTCAATCTGCCGGTTGTCGAAAACAGCAATCTGATAAGCATACAAATGCTTTCTCAAATCACCGGCCAGGGCTTGTCCTGTAGTATAAGGAACAGAAATCAGATTTTCAATGCCAACAGTTTCATTGACTTGTCCGCCGATTCTTCCTGCCACTATCGCCACCTTCAATCCTTTACGGGCCGAATAGACAGCTGCAGCAGTTCCGGCCGGTCCGCCTCCGGCAACCAGAATATCAAAATGATGTTCACTCGGAGTTACTTCCTGGGCACGCGTTCCAGCCTTGGCTTCCAGTTTGTCCAGCAATTCTCCCAGCGTACTGCGTCCGACGTGCAACAGTTCTCCACCAACAAAGACTGCCGGAACCGCCTGAATCTTGAAGCGCTGAGTCTCTTCCTGAAACAAAGCTCCGTCTACAGCCACATGGGTGATCTGCGGATTGAACAGTGCCATGACATTCAAAGCCTGCACAACATCCGGACAATTGGTACACGTCAGTGACATGTAAGTTGTTATTTCGAGTGGTCCCTGCAAAGCCTCAATACGACGGGCAATTGCCGCATCCGGAAGATTCTTTCCTTTTCCGTCTGCATTCAGAACAGCCAGCAGCAAAGAACTGAATTCATGCCCATTCGGAACTGCCCGGAAGCAGATACCCGTATCCGCACCATTCTTCAGCAAACGGAACTCCAGTCCGCTGCCTTCCCTTACACGACAGGAAAGGCGGGAGGAGCAAGAGGCTGTCTCTTCCAGAAGTTCGATCAGCTCTGCATACGACTCATGATCCTGACAGACAGAAACATCGAAAACATAATCCGCATCCAGCTGTCCCAGCAGGCTTCGCAACTGTTCTTTCAAAGATACGTCCAGCATATTTCCTCCTTTCCAATCAGATTTTTCCGACCAGATCAATACTTGGTTTCAAAGTCTCAGCCCCTTTCTTCCATTTGGCCGGACATACCTCACCATCATGAGCCGCTACAAACTGAGCAGCTTCCACCTTGCGCAAAAGCTCATCTGCATTACGGCCGATACTGTTATCCTGAATTTCTACCAGTTTGATCAACCTTCCGGATTAACCACAAAGGTTCCCCGATACGCCATTCCGTCTTCTTCGATCATTACTCCAAAGGCACGTGACAAAGCCCCGGTGGGATCTGCCAGCATCGGATACTGGATCTTACGAATACTTTCGGAAGCGTCATGCCAGGCTTTATGCACAAAATGAGAGTCTGTGCTGACAGAATATACTTCTACTCCCATTGCCTTGAACTGCTCGTACTTTTCGGCCATATCAACTAATTCGGTCGGGCAGACAAATGTAAAATCGGCCGGATAAAAGAAGAACACAGCCCACTTGCCTTTCAGATCTTCATTAGACACTGTGACAAACTTGCCATTGTGAAACGCCTGTACTTTAAACTCGGGAATTCTTGAATTAATAATTGATGTCATATAAACTACTTTTTAAATTAATATCTTGTTTTAAATTTGTAATTATTACAATGCAAAGATACGGGCTGGAGGAAAAGCAGTCAATACCTAAATCTAGGTATTCTGAAATAATTAGCAGGGAAGTATCCGAGTTTCACAATTAAATATGTACCTTTGGCGCATAAGAAATTAATACCATGAATAACTCACAATCAACTCATCAAACTCAGAAAAGGAATCCGATCACCTGGGTTCCTACAGCCTATTTTGCTATGGGGCTTCCATTTGTCGTATTAAATATGGTGACAGTACTTATGTTTAAAGGGTTAGAAGTAGAAGACAAACTGATTACTTTCTGGACTTCGCTGATTCTTCTTCCCTGGACTCTGAAACCTCTATGGAGCCCGTTCCTGGAGCTGTTCAAAACTAAAAAATTCTTTGTCATAGCTACTCAGCTGATTACAGGCATCACATTCGGACTTGTAGCCTTTGCATTAAATCTTCCTCACTTTTTCAGCATTACCATTGCCCTACTGGCCATTGTCGCATTCAGCGGTGCTACCCATGATATCGCATGCGATGGCGTATACATGGGGGAACTGTCCAATGCCGACCAGTCTAAATATATCGGCTGGCAGGGAGCTTTCTATAACATTGCCAAAATTGTTGCAACAGGAGGACTGGTCTACCTGGCAGGAATCCTGATCGAAAAATCCACAAGTCAGGGAGACAGTCTATATGATGCAAACCAACATGCCTGGATGATCATTATGGCCATTCTGAGTGCTGTAATGGTTTTATTAGGTATTTATCATATCTTTATGCTTCCGTCAGGAGGAAAACGGGCCGCAGTTGAGGTACATCGGACGGGAAAGCAGGTCATGGTAGAACTGGGAGAAGTTTTAATCGACTTTTTCCGGAAAAGACATATTGTCTATTACATCTGCTTCATCATTCTCTACCGCTTTGCTGAAGGTTTTGTCATGAAAATCGTTCCGCTGTTCCTCAAGACCGAACGGGAAATGGGAGGTCTGGGACTAAGCGAAAAAGAGATCGGGCTATATTATGGCAGCTATGGTGCGGCAGCTTTTGTGTTAGGTTCTTTACTGGCCGGATATTATATTTCATCCCGGGGATTGAAAAAAACGCTTTTCACATTATGCGGCATCTTCAATCTTCCATTTCTGGTCTATACTTTATTTGCCATCTTCCAACCGACCAATGGTTTGCTTATCTGCAGCGGTATCATCTTTGAATATTTCGGATATGGTTTCGGATTTGTCGGACTTACCTTATTTATGATGCAACAAATTGCCCCCGGAAAACATCAGATGGCGCACTACGCTTTTGCTTCTGGCATCATGAACCTGGGAGTGATGATTCCGGGAATGCTCAGCGGATGGGTATGCGAATTGTTTGAGGAATGGTTTAATAAGCCCAGCGGCTATGAACCATTCTTTATCTTTGTACTGATTGCTACGATACCTGCCTTCTTAATCACTTACTTTGTCCCATTCAAGTATAATCAGGACGGTACTTTAATAGAAGGAGAAAAGGAATAATCACTTAAAGAAGATTCTATTTAATCACTAAAAAACTTTATGATATGACTGAAAAAATAAACATGCCTTGGGAAGAACGTCCGGCAGGATGTACGGATGTGATGTGGCGATACTCTCAGAATCCGGTAATCGGACGTTATCATATTCCTTCTTCCAACAGTATTTTCAACAGTGCTGTCGTTCCTTTCAAAGATGGTTTTGCCGGTGTGTTCCGTTGTGATAATAAGGCGGTACAGATGAACATCTTTGCCGGATTCAGCAAAGACGGTATTCACTGGGAAATCAATCATGAACCGATTCAGTTTAAAGCCGGCAATACGGATATGATTGAATCTGAATATAAATATGATCCGCGTGTAACCTGGATAGAAGACCGTTACTGGATCACCTGGTGTAATGGTTATCATGGACCTACCATTGGTATCGGCTATACCTTCGACTTCAAGGAATTCTTCCAATGCGAAAACGCATTCCTGCCTTTCAACCGGAACGGAGTTTTATTTCCTCAGAAAATCAACGGAAAATATGCCATGTTAAGTCGCCCAAGCGACAACGGACATACTCCGTTTGGAGATATCTACATCAGCTACAGCCGGATATGAAATATTGGGGAGAGCATCGTTGTGTAATGAAAGTAACGCCTTTCCCGGAAAGTGCATGGCAATGTACAAAGATCGGAGCCGGTTCTGTTCCTTTCCTGACAGAAGCCGGATGGTTAATGTTTTATCATGGAGTGATTACAACCTGCAACGGTTTCCGTTACTCCATGGGGGCAGCAATTCTGGACAAAGAGAATCCAGAAAAGGTTCTATACCGTACCCGTGACTATCTGTTAGCACCGGCTGCACCTTATGAATTGCAGGGAGATGTACCGAACGTGGTATTCCCTTGTGCCGCACTACAAGACGGGAAACGTGTTGCTGTATATTATGGTGCTGCAGACACGGTAGTAGGAATGGCTTTCGGCTACATCGATGAGATCATTGATTATGTCAAACACACATCAATTCTCTGATTTTTATTTTAAGACATTCTAATAATAAGGAAGGCTGTAACAAATAACCAGGGTTATTGTACAGCCTTCCTTTGTATCATATATCTTGCTATTCCGGGAATTACTAAGCAAATCTATTAGAGATACATCTATGGAACCAAATGGCTGCTCTGAATTATATCAATCAAGATAGGCTTCATTCCTCCAACAAAGCATTCAACCGCAATAACCATCAGGATAAGTCCCATCAGACGCATCATCACATTGTTACCAGTTTCACCTATGACAGAACCAAACGGGTAGACAGGCGTAAAATTATATAGGTCAGCAAATAGACTATTGCAATAACCACTACCAAGGTTATCTTTAATTCCCAGGTATGAGCATCATCCATCAAGATAATTCCATTAGCTATTGCTCCGGGACCACACAACATCGGTATTGACAATGGGGTGATGGAAATATCATTAGCATAGGTCTTGATTTCTTCATCCTTCAATTTCGTATTCGTATAACGTGCCTGAAGCATATCATATCCAATTTTTAATATAATGATACCTGCTGCGATACGAAAACCATTAGTTGAAATTCCAAAGAATTTAAATAAGAACTGTCCACAGAAAGTAAAAGAGATCAAAATAATAAATGAAATGATAGTAGCACGTTTTATGATATGCTGCCGTTCTGATTCATCCAAACCTTTAGTCATAGTCAGGAATACGGGCATTGTACCCAACGGATTCGTCAAAGTGAAGAATGACGTGAAGCACAAAAGTGCAAAAGGAATAATTGTGTCCATAGAGATTTAATTATATTAATACACAAATATAGACAAACATTGCATTCAGTATCTCAATTATCCAAATATTTTCTTTCATTCTGATCTCAAAATTCAATTCAGCTAATCCAGATACCGAATCTTATTCCGATCTCATCTCCGTAAATCTCAAAGAAGTTGATGTAAGCATAGCATGTTTTTTAAAGCAAATATCACAATATTCACTTTCCCATCTTCCCGTAAAGCAGTCTGTCTGTCAATCCCGGACATCCAAGGACGGATATCAGTGTCACCTTACATTAACAGGTTATTCCCGGAAGATCTGACCGTGAAGAGGCAAAAAAAATCCCCGGCATCCAGAAAGGAAACCGGGGATCGGAAAACGGCGACTACCTACTCTCCCACTTGCGCAGTACCATCGGCGTGACGAAGCTTAACTTCTCTGTTCGGAATGGGAAGAGGTGGAACCTTCGTGCCATAGTCACCT
>ENA-OQAN01000186-OQAN01000186.1-human-gut-metagenome-genome-assembly--contig:-NODE-186-length-34102-cov-3.521030_pt1 | contig 34102 bp, 42 predicted proteins | sample MGYA00242735_ERZ504527 | MGnify/ENA primary metagenome ERZ504527 (study PRJEB26092, sample SAMD00036230) | human gut metagenome | host: Homo sapiens | study: EMG produced TPA metagenomics assembly of... | reverse complement strand
GTCTTATGGGAAATGATGCACCGCAGGTGGGACATTGAGGAGAATGGTTTCCATCAATTGAAAACGTATTATCACGCAAAGCACTGTTACTGTCGAGATGCGGTTGAAACCATATTTAATCTGATAATCATAGGTTTTAATGTAAGAGAGTTATATTTGTACCGAAGAAGCCGGAACTTTGCAGGAAGTGGTATAAGCCGAAAGAGCATAAACCGGATTTTTTGCGATGATCTGCTAACAGAAAAAGTGAAACAGATTTTATGTGAAAAAGGCGGATAGAAAATCAGCAGAAAAAATATATAGGGAAAAAGCAGGGGGAATTTTGCGCGTATTGACCAGGAACGAAGGGTAACCGCAGATGGAATGCTGATAACTGGATTATTTATAAAAATGCATAGATAAAAAAAGTTAAAAGCGAAATCCCTGTGTGACTGGCGGACAGGTTGCATAAAAAGATATGTTTTTGTATAATAAAAGAATGCCGGCAGGTGAATGATATTTGAGTCCGGCATGGAAATTAGTGATAAAAACATATGCCTGACAGGCAAATGGATAAAAATCATGAAAATGAGGATAAACAAGATGCATACACGACATAAAAGAGGATATAAATTTACAGATAAAAAACAGTCAAAAAGAGGAATTGCTGCATGGATACTGTCGGTTATATCATTGGGGGGCTAATTGCAGTCATTGCCTGTTCTTTTCAGGATGGAGGAAACGGAAGCATGTATCTTGGGAGTGCGGGTGTGTCGTCCATGTTCGTTGGAGTGATCGCATTGTTCAATGCAATTGTAAGCTTAAGAGAGGAAAATTCCTATCGTTTTTTTCCTTATCTTGCGACCGTATGCTCTTTCCTTGCTGTTGGGGTATGGGCTGCACTGTATATAGTTGGATTTTTGCTGTAAATAAAGAGAGAAATTGGTGTGAAAATAAGATTTTTACACGCAGGAATGGAGGATTTATATGACAGATTTTGAAAAACAGATTTCATTTATCATGGAACTGGACAAAATAAAAAAGATTACAAGACAGACCTATTTAAGTGACGGGAGCAGGAAAGAAAACGATGCGGAACATTCCTGGCATCTGGCGCTGATGACTTTTGTGCTTGCCGATTATGCAAATGAACCGATCGATGTATTAAAAACAATGAAAATGGTACTGCTTCACGATGTCATAGAAATCGATGCGGGAGATACTTATGCGTACGATACGGAGGGCAATAAGACAAAGCGGGAGCGTGAATTAAAAGCGGCTGACCGTATCTTTGGTTTGCTGCCGGAGGCACAGCAGAAGGAATACCGCGGTCTGTGGGATGAGTTTGAGGCGATGGAGACACCGGAATCAAAGTTTGCGAATATGTTAGATAAGGTACAGCCATTGTTTTTAAATGATGCATCGGGTGGTATTTCATGGGAGGAACATGGTGTGAAAAAATCTCAGGTATTAAAGAGAGACGAGAGGGTACACGAGGTTCTGAGCGGATCTGGGAGTATGCAAAATCATTGATTGAAAAAAATGCAAAATATGGAAAACTGATTGATGAGTGATAGAAATTTTTGTGGAGGTTCTGACTTAATGTTATACAAAGAATTATATAAAGAATCCAACGAGCTTGCAAAGGAGCGTTTTGTGCTGGTGCGTGAGCGGGTTGCAGAGATTGAAGAAAAGCCGGAGACAGAAGAAAAATATAAAGAATACTTCAGGCAGACGGCACAGCTGCTGCAGAAACAGGCGGCTGTCTATGATCTATGGGCAGATGATGCGATTCAAAAACAGAGTTTAAAAGAAGCAGAAAGATGTAATCAGGCATTATATAAAGACATTCTTGGTGAGGCATATCAGACAAGTTATGCGAATCCGGATTATGCTGTGGAACAATTAGGAGAAGAGTTCGGACAGCTTCTCTGTGCGTACCTTGCATATATCAGACGTGAGACTGGTGCGGCATTTCGTGGGGATCTGATGCAGCTTACGATCCAGATGGAACTGTTTGTCGAAATTTATAACCGTTTTGAAGCAGGGGAAGAAAAAGATGTCCCGGAGAAATCAGCGGTGCAGCAGGATCTGTACTGGTTTTCCATGATTACAGTGAGATTTTTTATGAAAAAAAGTCTTCGAAGGCTGATTGATCCGGCAGAAGATTTTGAGAATGATATTGTGATGAATGCTGATCTTAACGATCTGCGCTATCTGTACCGCTACGGTGTATATATTGGGGAAAATGAGAAAAAGATGGCAGCATTTTTAAACAGGATGACCGATGAGGAGATCCAGGCGATGGCAGACACCTATACGGAAGGCTATCGGATCGGATTTGAAGTGACAGGCAAAGATCTTGGCAAAAAGCAGACGGTACAGCTCCGTTATCCGATCGGTTTTGAGCGGATGGTCCGTGTGGCAGTGCGCAATTTTGAAAAAATGAATTTAAAGCCGACTATGCTTGCATCTGCAACATCACCAAACAAGCAGTTTGACTATGATCACAGTGAAGACCGTGCACTCTATCTGGATAAAGCATATGTGGAGCGCTGCTTAGAGGCAAGAAAGAATTATTTTGAGGAAGAAAAAAAAATTAGCGGCCGGTCATGCAGGCCCTGCAGTGATCGAAGTGTTCGGGGAGGTACCATTTCACCGGAAAATAAAGAGCGTGCGGTAAAATATAACGAAAAACAGCAGAAAATCTGTGTCTATGAGATGAACATGGCAGGGCAGATGATTAATGAATATATCAAAGGCGAAGAGCGCAGTTTTACAATTATCGCATATCCGATCCCGGAGATCGGTGACCGTTTTGAGGAGATTTTTGCCGAAACGGTAAAATTAAATACTTTGGATTATAAATTGTACCAGACGATACAGCAGAAGATTATTGATGTATTAGATACGGCAGATCAGGTGCATATCACGGGAAAAGGAAAAAATAAGACAGATTTGTATGTAAATATCTGGAAATTAAAAGATCCGGCAAAGGAGACTGCATTTGAGAACTGCGTGGCAGATGTCAACATTCCGGTCGGAGAGGTATTTACTTCACCGGTATTAGAGAAAACCACGGGAATACTTTTCGTCGGACAGGTCTACTTAAACGGACTCAACTATGAGAATTTAGAAATCCGGTTTAAGGATGGTATGGTAGAGTCCTATACCTGCACCAATTTTAAGGATGAGGCAGAAAATAAAAAATATATCCGTGATAATGTATTAAAACATCATGACACGCTGCCGATGGGAGAGTTTGCGATCGGAACGAATACAACCGCATACCGCATGGCGAGAGATTATCAGATCGCAGATAAACTGCCGATCCTGATTGCCGAGAAGACCGGACCGCATTTTGCAGTGGGTGACACCTGTTACAGCCATGAGGAGGACAATGTTTCCTACAATCCGGATGGCAAAGCGATTGTTGCAAGGGAGAACAGTGTATCTGCACAGAGAAAAGAGTCCGTAGAAAAAGCGTATTTAAATTGTCATACAGATATTACGATCCCATATGATGAGCTTGACAAGATCACAGTGATAAGAAAAGATGGCAGTACAGAAGATATCATTGCAGATGGCAAATTTGTCTTAGTCGGAACAGAGCAGCTGAATGAGCCGCTTTTATAAAAAACAGGATTGCTAAAAATAAGCTGGAGTCCTGCTTCAGAAATAAATAAGATAATATATAAGATTATTTAATAAATAAAATAATAAATATTAATTGGACTTCTAAAAGAATGACAGTTACAATACACATAGATAACAGTGGAGATTTGATACTGTAGGAATCTGGAAGGAGCACGATTATGGCAAAAGTTGGTATTGTAATGGGCAGCGATTCAGATATGCCGGTTATGGCAAAAGCTGCAGATATTTTAGATAAGCTTGGAATTGATTATGAGATGACGATCATCTCCGCACACAGAGAGCCGGACGTATTTTTTGAATATGCCAAGAGCGCAGAAGCAAAAGGATTTAAGGTGATTATTGCAGGTGCAGGAATGGCAGCGCATTTACCGGGTATGTGTGCAGCAATTTTCCCGATGCCTGTTATTGGTATCCCAATGCATACCACATCCCTTGGCGGAAGAGATTCTTTATACTCGATCGTTCAGATGCCATCTGGTATCCCGGTTGCAACAGTAGCGATCAATGGAGGTGCAAATGCAGGACTGCTTGCAGCAAAGATTCTTGCTACTTCAGATGAGGCTCTGCTTGCAAAATTAAAAGAGTATTCAAAAGAGTTAAAAGAACAGGTTCAGGCAAAAGATGCCAGATTACAGGAAGTTGGTTATAAAAATTACTAAAAAACAACAGATTCAGGAGGAAAAATTAATGGATTACAAGAATTCCGGTGTTGATATCGAAGCAGGCTACAAATCAGTGGAACTGATGAAAAAATATGTACAGGGAACCATGCGGCCAGAGGTTTTAACAGGTCTTGGCGGATTTCCGGTGCATTTTCCATGGAAAAATTTAAAAACATGGAGAAACCTACCTTAGTGTCCGGAACGGACGGCGTAGGAACAAAATTAAAACTTGCATTTCTTATGGACAAACATGACACGATCGGAATTGACTGTGTTGCAATGTGTGTCAACGATATCGCATGTGCAGGCGGTGAACCTTTATTTTTCCTTGATTATATCGCATGTGGAAAAACTATCCGGAAAAGATTGCGGCAATTGTAAGCGGTGTCGCAGAGGGATGCAAACAGTCCGATGCAGCCCTGATCGGTGGAGAGACAGCAGAGCATCCGGGACTGATGCCTGAGGACGAATATGATCTTGCCGGATTCGCAGTCGGTGTCGTAGATGAAAAAGATATCATAACAGGTGCAGATGTAAAGGCAGGAGATGTACTGATCGGTATGGCATCTTCCGGTGTGCACTCCAACGGTTTTTCACTTGTCAGAAAAATCTTTGAGATGACAAAAGAAAGCCTGGATACCTATTATGATGAGTTAGGAAAAACACTTGGAGAGGCATTGCTTGCTCCTACAAGAATCTATGTAAAAGCGCTGCGCAGCGTCAAAGAGGCAGGTGTGCGCATCAAGGCATGCAGCCATATCACAGGCGGTGGTTTCTATGAGAATGTTCCAAGAATGCTGCCGGAGGGAAAACAGGCTGTGATCCGCAAAGACAGTTATGAAGTTCCGTCTATCTTTAAACTGATGGCGAAAAAGGGACAGGTAGAAGAGAAAATGATGTACAATACCTACAATATGGGACTTGGTATGGTACTTGCAGTAGATCCTGCTGATGTGGACAAAACAATGGAAGCAATCAAAGCAGCAGGCGAGACACCATATGTGGTTGGTGAGATCAAAGACGGTGAAAAAGGAGTAACCTTATGCTAAAACTGGCAGTCTTAGTATCCGGTGGAGGAACAAATCTTCAGGCGATCATTGATGCGATCAGCGCAGGAAAGATTACAAATGCGTGCATTTCGGTTGTCATCAGTAATAATGCAAATGCCTATGCCCTGGAGCGTGCGAGGCACATGGAATCGAAGCACTGTGCATCTCACCGAAAGATTTTGAAAGCAGAGAGGCTTTTAATCAGGCATTCCTTGATAAATTAAATTCCTACAATGTAGATCTTGTTGTGCTGGCGGGATTCCTTGTAGTACTGCCGGAGATGATGATCAAAGAATATACGAACCGTATCGTAAATATCCATCCATCCCTGATCCCATCTTTTTGTGGAAAAGGATTTTATGGTCTGAAAGTACATGAAGGCGTGCTTGCCCGCGGAGTGAAGGTAACGGGCGCAACGGTACATTTTGTTGACGAGGGAACAGACACGGGACCGATTATTTTGCAGAAGGCAGTCGAGGTAGAGCAGGGAGATACACCGGAAGTATTACAGCGCCGTGTGATGGAACAGGCAGAATGGGTGATCCTTCCAAAAGCGATCGACCTGATCGCAAATGGGAAAGTATCTGTGGAAGATGGACATGTGATCATTGCGAAAGAGTAAGAAAGCTATCGGTAGAAAATGGACATACGATCATTACAGAATAGCAGGAAATGAAAGATAGTGTTTAATAACAGAGTAAGGAGCGACGGAGGATGAAAGTATTAGTAGTTGGAAGCGGTGGACGTGAACATGCGATCGTGACAAGTGTGGCAAAGAGCCCGCGTGTCGATAAGATTTACTGCGCTCCGGGAAATGCCGGAATCGCGGCACTTGCAGAGTGCGTGCCGATCGGTGCCATGGAGTTTGATAAACTTGTGGCTTTGCAAAAGAGCAGGCCATTGATTTTACGATCGTTGGAATGGATGATCCATTGGTCGGCGGAATCGTGGATGTTTTCGAGGCGGAGGGATTAAAGGTATTTGGACCGCGTAAGAACGCAGCTATTTTAGAGGGATCTAAGGCATTCTCAAAAGACCTCATGAAAAAATACCATATTCCTACGGCAGCTTACGAAAACTTTACATCAGCAGAAGAGGCGCTTGCTTATTTAGAGACTGCAAAAATGCCGATCGTATTAAAGGCGGACGGATTAGCACTCGGTAAAGGTGTTTTGATCTGCAACACCTTAGAGGAGGCAAAAGCCGGTGTCAAAGAGATCATGGAGGATAAAAAGTTCGGAACAGCTGGAAATACCATGGTTGTGGAAGATTTATGACAGGACGTGAGGTGTCTGTATTATCTTTCGTGGATGGAAAGACGATCAAGATCATGTCTTCTGCACAGGATCACAAACGTGCGAAAGACGGCGATCAGGGATTAAATACCGGAGGATGGGTAACTTTTCTCCAAGTCCGTTCTATACCAAAGAGGTGGATGATTTCTGTCAGAAATACATTTATCAGGCAACCGTGGATGCCATGGCTGCAGAGGGCAGACCGTTTACCGGAGTCATTTTCTTTGGACTGATGCTGACAGAGGATGGACCGAAGGTGCTAGAGTATAATGCAAGATTCGGCGATCCGGAAGCCCAGGTCGTACTTCCGCGTATGAAAAACGACATCATTGATGTGATGGAAGCATGCGTAGATGGCAGATTAGATACCATTGATCTGCAGTTTGAGGACAATGCGGCAGTCTGTGTGGTACTGGCGTCTGACGGATATCCGGTATCCTATGAAAAAGGATTTAAAATCAGCGGTCTTGAAAAGTTTGATGGAAAAGACGACTATTTCTGTTTCCATGCAGGAACGAAGTTCGATGACAACGGAGATATTGTTACAAATGGTGGACGAGTGCTTGGTATCACGGCGACCGGTGCTGATTTGAAAGAGGCGAGAAAGAAAGCCTACGAGGCAACCGAGTGGGTTGACTTTGCCAATAAATATATGCGTCATGATATTGGAAAAGCAATCGATGAGGCAAAATAAGAGCGGCATTTTCTATTTGTTTTTTTACTTAACGACAGGGACTTCGGATTTAAAATCCGATGTGCCCTGTTATTTTTGTTTCATGATAATAAAATGTTTAGAGAATATGTATTTTATGATTTTGGGATAGACTTTTGCAGATCATGATGATATATTGTCGGCAATGACCCTGACTGGAAAGGAGATTAAATGGTCAGGAAACACTTTAAATGATACAGAAACTTGAAAATACACTGTCACCTCCGTATAATAAATAAAGTATGTACAGCACTTAGAATATGTATCGTACATAAAACATGTTCTATGCCAAAAGTAAAATTGATAAAAACGGAGGACACATCAATGACCAGAAAAGAAAAAGCAATCGAATTACACGATAAAGGATTCAACTGTGCCCAGGCAGTTGCCTGTGCATTTGCAGAGGAGACCGGCATACCGGAAGAAATCTTGTTTGCAGCCTGTGAAGGATTCGGACTTGGCATGGGCGGCATGGCAGCAACCTGTGGTGCGGTATCCGGCGCAGTCATGCTTGCGGGATTAAAAAACAGCTGCAAAAATTTAGAGCAGCCGGCAAGTAAGGCAGATACCTATAAACTGACCAGAGAGATCACGAAGACATTTTTAGAGAAAAACGGATCGCTCACCTGTGGAGAATTAAAGGGCACTGAAACCGGAAAAGTACTTAGAAGCTGCCCGGACTGTATCCGTGATGCAGTGGAGATAGCAGAGAGTGTTTTAGAACTTTAAAGCAACAGAATGACGTTAAAAAAACATGAAATAATTTACTATTATGTCAAAATACACAACGAAATAAAACGAAAATCAAAGAAAAGTGATGAAATGCACAAATAAAAAGAAGAATTTTTAAGAAAGACAGAAGAATATTGTATGTTTATCCAATCCTCCTGTTGGTATAATGCACTTGTAACAAACAAAGAGTTACAAATACATTAAATCAAATGGGAGGATTTTTCTATGAAAAGAAAGGTAGTTAGTGTAATTTTAGCAACAGCAATGGTAGCATCTATGGTAGCAGGATGTGGCGGAAGCAATAACGCATCCACAAACAATGCCGGAACAACAACCGATGCAGCAGCAAGCGATGCATCAAGTGATACATCGAATGATGCAGCAGCTACAGAGGCAGCCGATGCAGGGGACGCAGCAGCCGATGCAGCAACAGACGCAGATGCAAGTTTAGCAGACAAAAAAGTTGGTGTATGTATTTACCAGTCTCCGATAACTTCATGACACTGTTCCGTACAGAGCTTGAAAATTATCTGGTAGAAAAAGGATTTTCAAAAGACAATATCACAATTGTTGATGGTGCAAACGATCAGGCTACACAGACAGGTCAGATTGATAACTTTATCACAGAGGGGGTAGATGTCCTTATTATCAACCCGGTTAACTCCTCTTCCGCAGCAACCATCACAGATAAAGTAGTTGCAGCAGGAATCCCGCTGGTATACATCAACCGTGAGCCGGATGAAGAAGAGCAGAAGAGATGGTCAGATAACAACTGGGATGTTACATACGTTGGATGTGATGCACGTCAGTCCGGTACTTTCCAGGGTGAGATGATCAGTGATCTTGGTCTTGATACCGTAGATTTAAATGGAAACGGTAAAATCGACTACGTTATGGTAGAAGGTGATCCGGAGAACGTGGATGCCCAGTATCGTACAGAATATTCTGTAAAAGCTCTTGAGGATGCAGGACTTGAAGTAAACTGCTTATCCGATCAGGTTGGTAACTGGCAGCAGGATCAGGCACAGCAGATCGTAGCGAATGCTCTTGGACAGTATGGCAACGATGTAGAAGTTGTATTCTGTAACAACGATGCAATGGCACTTGGTGCTTTACAGGCAATCCAGAGTGCAGGACGTACCGTAGGTACTGATATTTATCTGGTAGGTGTTGATGCATTATCAGAGGCATTAGAGGATGTTCTTGCAGGAACCATGACAGGTACTGTATTTAACGATCACTTCTCACAGTCCCACAGTGCAGCAGATGCAGCTATCAACTACATCACAGGCGCTGGCAATGATCACTACATCGGATGTGATTATGTAAAAGTAACAAAAGACAATGCACAGGATGTTCTTGACATGGTTAAATAATCTGTAAAAAGAACAGGGTATAAAAGTGGTGCGGGTGCATATGGCACCCGCTGCCACTATTCATAAGAATTATGATCAGACTGCAGAAATGCAGAAATGAATGTATGAAATAAAAACAGGCAGATATATATTCTATGAAAAATGAAGTGTGCTAAATAGCACAGATATGAAATAGGAACATAATTGGCAGAGAAGTAAGCCAAATGATATAAAGGAGGAGAAACATGGCTGAGTATAAACTGGAGCTTAGGGGTGTATGCAAATCTTTCCCCGGTGTCAAAGCACTTGACAATGTACAGTTATCACTCCGTCCGGGAACCGTCCATGCACTGATGGGGGGAAATGTGCAGGAAATCAACCTGATGAAATGTCTGTTTGGTATTTATAAAATGGATGCCGGCGAGATTATTCTGGACGGAGAAAAAGTCGAGATTAATAACCCGGATGAGGCAATGAAAAAAGGAATTGCCATGGTACATCAGGAACTGCAGCCGGTACCGGCAAGAAGCGTTGCAGAAAATATGTACCTGGGAAGATTCCCGACAAAGTGTGGACCATTAAAAGTGATCGATCATAAGAAAATGTATGAGGATACTGCAAAATGGTTAAAAGAAGTAAAAATGGACTTTGATCCGAAAGCACAGCTTGGATCTTTATCCATAGGTCAGATGCAGTCCGTTGAGATTGCAAAGGCAGTTTCCCAACAGGCAAAGGTTATCATCTTTGATGAGCCGACATCATCTCTTTCTGATAATGAAGTAGAAGCATTGTTCCGCATCATGAATGATTTAAGAGACAAAGGTGTGGCAATGGTCTACATTTCACATAAGATGGATGAGATCAAACGAATCGCTGATGATATCACAGTCATGCGGGATGGTACATATGTTGGAACCTGGCCGGCAGCAGAGATGACCACAGATCAGATCATCACAAAGATGGTTGGCCGTGAGCTGACAAATGTATATCCACCGAGAGAAAACAAACCGGGTGATGAAGTGGTTATGGAAGTAAAAAATCTTTGCTCCATCCATGCAAAATCATTCCAGAATGTAAGTTTTCAGCTCCACAAAGGAGAAATCCTTGGATTTGGTGGACTGGTAGGTGCACAGAGAACAGAATTGATGGAAGGAATCTTCGGTATCCGTGGTATTGCATCCGGTGAGATCTATATGCATGGCAAAAAAGTAAAGATCAAACATCCAATCGATGCGATGAATGCCGGAATCGGACTGATCACTGAGGATCGAAGAGGAAACGGTATTTTCGGATGCCTGTCTATCAAAGATAATGTAGGTGTATCTATCTACAATAAATATCTGAATGCAGGATTTGTTTTAAATCACAAAAAGATCAATGAGATCGTAACAAGCAGCATTAAAAAATTAAGTATCAAGACTCCGAGCATGAAAGAACATATTTCCAATCTGTCCGGAGGTAACCAGCAGAAAGTAATCGTTGCAAGATGGTTAGCCAATGACCCGGATGTTCTGATCATGGATGAACCTACCCGTGGTATCGACGTAGGTGCAAAACATGAGATTTATGAGATCATGTGCGACCTGGCAAAACAGGGCAAAGCGATCATTATGATTTCTTCCGAGATGTCAGAGCTTCTTGGAATGTCAGACAGAATTTGTGTTATGTGTAACGGAAAACTGACCGGTGAAGTGAAGGAACCGGAAGATATGACACAGGCAAAAATTATGGAATACGCAACAAGATTCTGATGCGATAGGAGGAGACGAAAATGGGAAAGACAAAACAGCAGAAAGTAAAAGATTTTTTGATTAACAACGGGGTTATTATTGTAATGTTCATTCTGGTAATCTATACTGGTTTGACATCCAATAACTTCTTCACAGGCAACAACTTAATGAATATTCTTATGAATATGAGTTCACGACTTGTCATTGCACTTGGTATTGCAGGATGTGTTATCACCGCAGGATGTGACCTTTCCGCAGGACGTATGATTGGTTTCGGTGCATGTATTTCCGGTATGTTGTTACAGCGTCTGGATTATTCCGGTAAATTCTTCCCGGATATGAAACCATTGAACGTAGTTTTAGTAGCGATCATCGCAATGCTCATCTGTGCAGCATTTGGTACAGTAACCGGTATCTTTATTGCATACTTAAATGTACCGCCTTTCATTGCAACCTTAGCAATGATGGAAATCGTTTATGGTATTGGACTTATCGTTACAAACGCAACACCTCTTGGTGGATATGTTGAGGCATATACCAATGTTGCAAACAAAAAATTTCTCGGAATCAACTACCTGATCTGGATTGCAATTATTGTGGCAGCGATCACATGGTTCATTTTCAACATGACACGTCATGGAAAATATATGTACGCAATCGGTGGTAACCCACAGGCAGCAGAGGTTGCAGGTGTTCCGGTGAAAAAGACATTGATCTTAATCTACATGAAAGCAGCAGCTATGTATGGTCTTGCAGGATTCATGCTCGGCGCAAAAGCAGGTGGTGCATCTGTTCAGACCGGGTATGGTTACGAAATGGAAGCAATCGCAGCATGTACGATCGGTGGTGTATCCGTAACAGGTGGTCGTGGTAAAGTTTCATCCGCTATCATCGGTGTTGCAGTATTCGAGTTATTGAAGGTTGCTCTCCAGTACTTAGGAATGAATGCAAACGCACAGTACATCGCAATCGGTGTTGTAATCTTCGTAGCAATTTCTCTGGATATCAGAAAATATATAGCAAGAAAATAAAACATACGGTATAATTCTTATATCGGACTGTAAAATAACGGCTGGGTGTTACAGACCAGCCGTTATTTTTGCTTAGTAAAACAATGGAGGAAAACAAGGATTATATGACAACAGATCAGATTTTAGAGACAGCAGGGATACCATTACTTTTATTTGTGATTTTGATCTATTATGGAATGCGGTTATGGTTTATGAAAGATATCTCCGCCATCCGAGGAAAGAATAAACCACCGGTAAAAGACGAAGAAAACTATGCAAAATGCGCCGGAAAGCTGATGTTCTTTTTTGCAGTGGCAACACTTGTCATGATGCTTTTATTATTCTGGAACACCTATGTGGCAGTGGCAGAGATCATTATCTGTACGGTGATCCTCGGAATTTTATGGCATAATATGAATGCAAAATATGGAGACTAGCGGAAGAAAATGTGAAAATATGATTTTTTCATATTGGAATGGAGAATAGAACACGATGAATTTATATTCGGTATTATTGGTGGATGATGAGGAAGAAGTATATTCTGTCATTATGAAAAAGCTTGACTGGGAAGCGATGGGGTTTCGTATTGCCGGGTATGCCAGAAATGGCGTCGAAGCATTAGAGATGGCAGAGGAAATCCAGCCGGATGTTGTGATGACAGACATCAAAATGCCATACATGGACGGACTGACCTTAAGCAAGAAATTAAAAGAACTATATCAGAAAATAAAAATTATTATTTTTTCTGGATTTGATGAATTTGAATATGCAAAAGAGGCAATTAAGATCGAGGCGGAGGAGTACATTTTAAAGCCGATCAATTCCAATGAACTGCGGGAAGTGTTTGAGCGTATCAGGACAAACCTTGACAGAGAGCTTGATGAAAAACGTAATATCGAAAAACTGCGCGCTTATTATATGGAGAGTCTTCCGGTATTGCAGGAAAACTTTTATACATCATTGATTGAGGGAAGAATTCCGGCATCTGAGATTGAAAAATATTTGAAACAATACCAGATACCGTGGAGCGGACCATATTATGTGGCAACTATATTACATATCAGCACGCCGGATCCACAGCTTGAACTCGATCCGTTTTTGCTGGAATGTCCGTCAAACAGCTTGCTGAGGAACAGTTTGTGGACAAGTGAGATCGAACACATTCTTTTATCTCGGAGACATCCTTGTGATCACACAGTTAAAAGAAACGGAAGAAATCACGGCATATACCAATGCAATGGATCGGTTTTGCAAGCTGGCGAAACGTGTCTGCGGTGCGAAGGTGACGGCAGGAATCGGTCCGGTCTGTGATGAGATCGCAGAGCTGCCGGCTTCCTATCAGGGGGCGCGCAATGCGGTTTCCTACCGTGTGATCTATGGAAATACAAGAGCCATTAATATTGCGGAGATCGATCCGCAGGGCAGTGCAGAGGAACCGTGGGAAGAGCAGTCGATCGGGAATATTTTAAAAAAGATTAAGACCGGGGATGAGCAGGCGCTGAAAGAAGCAGTCAAAGAAAGCGTGACACAGCTTTCCGGACGTGGAGCATCACTGCAGAAATATCAGATATTTATCACGGAACTTATTGCGGAAATCTTCCGTTTTGGAACATTAAACGGGCTGAATCTGGACGAAATTTTCAGTGGTACGGGAGATATCTACCGGGAAGTTCTTCAGATGGAATCGCCGGAGGCACTGGAAAACTGGCTGCTAAAGACCGGACGTCAGATGCAGGAGATGATCCAGAATGGCAGACAGGACACGACGAAATCATTTGTCACAAAAGCGATCGAGTATGTCAGGGAACACTATGCAGATTCAGGACTCAATGTGGAGAGTGTATGTAAAAATCTTTCGGTCAGCACGGCGTACTTTTCTACCGTGTTTAAAAAGGAGACCGGAAAAACTTTTATCAATTATCTGACAGAGTATCGGATGGAACAGGCGCTTGATCTGCTTTTGAATCAGGATGAAAAAACATATGTGATTGCAGAAAAAGTGGGCTATTCTGATCCGAATTATTTCAGTTACGCATTTAAAAAACAGTTTGGAATGTCACCTTCAAAGTACAAAGCAGAAAAAAGAAAATGAGTTTGTCAAATATCAAAGATAAAATAAGAGAATTAACTGCATATATCAGGAAAATGACAAAACCGCACAGTATTCAGATGACGATATCGATTTCGTTTACGATTCTGTCCATATGTAGTATGGCCTTTCTTGGCGTCACACTTTACCGGCAGTTTTCAAACAGAGCAGAAGCGATGACGATTGAGAGTACGGGGCAGCTTTTAAATCAGACAGCCATCAACCTTGAGGATTATCTCCGAAACATGCGCCGTATTTCTGATACTATGTATTACAGTGTCATCAAGAATAAAGATCTTGCCAGTGATACCATGGATGAAGAAATGAATCTCTTATATGAGGCGAATAAAGATAACCTGATCAGTATTGCCTGTTATACGGGAGAGGGACAGCTTGTGGCAGCAGTACCTGTTGCGAATGAAAAAAGTCAGGTAAATATTGTGAAGCAGCAGTGGTTTACCGATGCGGTCGGTCAGATGGAAAACCTTCATTTTTCGACACCGCATGTGCAGAATCTGTTTGGCGATCCATCTTACCGTTATTACTGGGTCGTATCCTTAAGCCGTGCCGTGGAGCTGACAAGTAATGGAACATCGACGCTGGGAGTACTTTTGGTCGATATGAACTACAACAGTATTGAACAGATCTTAAAAAAAGCGAATGTTGGAAATTCTTCGGAGTATGTTTACCTGATCGACGGAAAGGGTGAGATTATTTATCATCCGAGACAGAAGCTGATCTATACCGATCTTTATCAGGAGAATAATATCGAGGCAGCAGGGTACGAGGATGGAAGCACGGAAGAGATTTTCCAGGGGGAAAAACGCCTTGTTACGGTAAAGACGGTCAGTTATACCGGATGGAAGATCGTCAGTGTTGTGCCAATGAGTTCCTTTGATATGGGAATGACAGGCACAAAATATTTTGTGATCATGCTAGTGACAGTATCTATGCTTGCGGTGATCCTTTTAAATCAGCTTGTGTCTGCAAGTATTGCCATGCCGCTGAAAAAATTAAATAATTCGGTCAAGGAGTGGGAGACCGGAAATATGAACCCGTCTATCTATATCGGCGGATCTATGGAAGTGGAACATTTAGGGTGTACACTCCGTTCCACGGTGGAACAGATCAGGCAGCTGATGCAGGATATTGTGGTCGAGCAGGAAGAAAAAAGAAAAAGTGAACTCGATGCGCTTCAGTCGCAGATCAACCCTCATTTTTTGTATAATACACTTGACTCGATCGTCTGGATGATCGAGGGAGAACGGTATGAGGATGCGGTATTTATGATCACACAGTTAGCGAGTCTTTTCCGTATCAGTTTAAGCAGGGGAAAAACAGTCATCAGTGTGGAAGATGAGCTGAAACATGCCAGAAACTATATGAATATCCAGAAAGTACGCTATAAAAATATTTTTGAGGTACGGTTTGATATAGATCCGGAGATCCTGCAGTGCTGTACGGTAAAACTGGTGGTGCAGCCGCTGCTTGAAAATGCGATTTATTATGGCGTGGAATGTATGGATGGAGACGGAGAAATTGATGTCAATGGATATCGCAGGGAAGATGATATCTATATTGAGGTCAGAGATAACGGACTTGGAATACCGGAAGATGAAGTGGAACAGCTTTTGAAGGAAAATAACCGTGTACACAAACGTGGATCTGGTGTGGGACTTTTGAATGTACATAACCGGATCAGGCTGCGTTTCGGTGAGGAATATGGTCTGGAGATAGAAAGCGAGCCGGATGAGGGAACCACAGTCAGAATCCATTTGCCGTATATCGTCTATACGCCGGAGGAGCAGGAACGGTTAGAGTCAGGGAGAAAACAACTATGAAGCGGACCGGAAAAAATAATTTGATCTATTTAATGGCATTGATTTTAGTGATCATTGCATTTATTGCGTTTGCGACATATGGGATGCTTGATGGCAGCAAGGATGAGGAATGGTATCCGGTATCCGTGATCGTAGAAAACAGCAGCAGTGACAGATTTACATCTTTTCGGGAAGGACTTGAACGAGGAGCGGAAGATTATCATATCCGTTTAAATGTGGTTTCGACAGGCGCATTTTCCGGTATTGAGGAAGAGTACCAGATCATTCACAGGGAGATCGATAATGGAGCAAAGGGCGTGATCGTTGAAATGTGTGACAGCAGCAATTATACGGATGATTCTGCTGTGGAAATCGGTTCTGATAAGATGATTCTGGTGGAAACGGATGTGGAAGCTGAGGGAATGTATGCAGCAATTCTGCCGCAGTCTTATGAGATGGGGGAGGCAGTTGCCGAAGCTGTTATTGCGGATTATGGGGAAAAGCTTGAAGATACGGACATTGGGATTCTTGCCGGTAACTTAAAACAGACTGCCGGACAGCAGTGCCTGAAAGGTTTTATGGACAAAATAGAGTCTGCCGGGGCATCCATTTTATGGAATCTGTCTGATGAAGACAATGTAAATAATACATTTGAATGGTGCCTTGAGAAAAAGAGGGTAGACATCGTGGTATCATTAGATAATGACAGAACGGAACAGGCTGTTGATTATCTGCAGGCGCAGGAACAGACAGAATTTGGACTGTATGGAATTGGCTGCTCAGAAAAAAAATGTGTATTATCTGGATAAGGGTGTGATAGGAGCGTTGGTCGTACCGAATGAGTTCAATATCGGATATTTAAGTGCGGCAGCGATCGCGGGTCAGCTGCGCGAGCCGTTATCTTCGGCAAAAACAGAAAAAGTCGGGTTTCTTACGATCACAAAAGATAATCTGTATGACGAGGAAAATCAGAAAATTTTATTTCCTATCGTGCAGTGATATACAAATGGGGGGTAGATGTAAATGTGTGGAGCAGAAAAAGTCCGGCACATGTTGATGGGGGAACAAGTCTTGAAGAAATGGAAAAAAAGTAAAAAAATGACCGTGGCTTTTGGTGGAATTTTAGTCATGAGTGTGGTAATTGGCGGCTGCGGCGGCAGGAAGATGCCAAAAAGAGCATTAAGATCGGCATATCTGTTTATGATCAGTATGATACATTTGTATCAGAAATGATGAAAGATTTTAATGATTATGCGACAAAAAAAGAAGAAGAGACGGGTGTTGCGATCAATATCGACACTTACAATGCATCGGCAAGCCAGTCGACGCAGAACAGTCAGGTTGAAAACATGATCACGGAGGGATGCGATGTGATCTGTGTCAATCTGGTGGACAGGACGGATCCTACCGCAATCATTGATCTTGCGGAAAAAAACAATATTCCGGTTATTTTTTTCAATCGTGAACTGGTGGAGGAAGATTTAGAGCGCTGGACGAGGCTTTATTATGTCGGAGCGCAGGCATTTGAGTCTGGTATTATGCAGGGAGAGCTTGCAGCGGAAGCATTTCTGACCGATCAGTCACTGGATAAAAACGGAGACGGGATTTTTCAGTATGTGGTGTTGGAGGCGAAGCCGGTCATCAGGATGCTATCGTCCGCACGGAATATTCGGTCAGCACAATGATCGACAGTGGAGTGGAAGTAGAAAAGCTGGGATATGCGATCGCAAACTGGAATCGTGCACAGGCGCAGACGAAAATGGCACAGCTTATGTCACAGTTTGGTGACAGCATTGAACTGGTCATTGCCAATAATGATGATATGGCGCTAGGTGCGATCGATGCGCTCAAAGCGTCCGATCTTACAAAGGATGAATGGCCGGCGGTCATTGGAATCGATGGGACTGATGTAGGATTAGAGGCGGTCAAGAATAAAGAGATGATCGGAACGGTCTATAATGATAAAGAAGGCCAGGCAGATGCAATGTTAAATCTTGCATATGAGCTTTCCACCGGAGGTGATCTGTCGGATCTGAATCTGATCGATGGAAAATATATCCGTCTGCCTTATGCGAGAGTGACCTGTGATGATGTGGATTCGTACATGGAAGGAGATACAGAGTAAATGCTTTTGAATAATGAAAACGTGGACTATCTTTTGGAATGGCCCGCCCATTATTATGAGATTGAGGATATTAATGAACGTGAACGTATTCTGCAGCTTGCAATCGAGCAGAAGTTAGATCCGGCATTGGATGAAAAACGCCTTTTGATTTTAAGAAAGCGCTTTGGAGATCATCCGGCAGAAAAACGTGCGGATCATTTTCTGCGCGCATGGATGATGATACAGGCAGCCAGTGCAGGTGGTGTATCCTTTTTTCAGAAAAAAAGACAGAAAAAAGAACTTTGTGGATATCTTATGCAGCTCGGTATCCGGACAGATGAGAAACAAAATGTGGAAAAGGATGCTGATGTGGAAGATGTTTGTGGATATATACTTGAGGAAGAGTGGAAAAATTTTGCATATACCTATCTGGCATCCTGTACCGGAAGCAGGGCGTACTGCTCCACATTGTTTGGTATCGTGCCGATCAAAGATGCAGCAGTTGCAGAAAAGATCGCACAGGACATTGATCTTGTGACGAAAGATTACCCGGCAGCATTCGGACTCGAAGAGGCGGTCCGCCCGTTCCGCAGTATTATGGTGGATGCATTCTGCCAGTATATTCCAAATGGGGAATCAGTCTGGAAATCGATGCATGAATAAAAAATGTCTGAACGGCCATCTTTGATGGGAAACACTGGACTTTTTTTTCATATCATAGTATAGTAAAGCATGTTGAACCTTGAAAATTGAATAAAAAGTATATTATTTTTATGTTCAGATACGCGGTCTTTGCGCCCGTATACCGGATACATAAATGTGACAGCAGATCTGCCGGAAGGATATGCAGTCTGTTGTCTCCTTATTAGCGCCATGCACCTGTGAAAATGCATAGGAAGGTTCTGTGAACAGACATTGTGATATGTTCAGGAATTACCTGTGTTTCAATCAGCAGGTTAACGAGGAGGAGAGTGATCGAAGATTCGGCGGATGCTCTCCCGTACACTCCCGGTGCGAGATATACCGGCAAATATGCAGGTGACTGCAAAACAAATACGGTATAAGGGAGAAGATAACCTGAAAAATATTTTTGCTGTCAGAAGAGGATCTTCTGACAGTGGAACTGGTCAGGAAAAATGAGTGTACCGGCGGGATTGTGCCGGAAACAGTTGATAGATAGAAAAGAGGAAAATTTATGTGTGGAATTATTGGTTATACAGGTAGTGAAGATGTAAAAGGAGTGTTACTTGATGCGTTAGAGCTTCTTGAGTACCGCGGATATGACAGTGCGGGAATTGCTGTGGCAGATACCGGCCTGAAACAGACGAAGGTTTATAAATGTGCGGGAAGAGTAAAAGATTTAAGAGCCATCTGTGAGTCAGAAAAACTGATCACAGAGTGTGGAATTGGTCATACCAGATGGGCAACACACGGCGGTGTCAATGATACAAACGCACATCCGCATCAGGTTGGAAAAGTGACTCTGGTACACAATGGCATCATTGAAAATTACAGAGAGCTGATCGCCGACTATGAACTGGAAAGTGTTTTAAAATCAGAGACAGACAGTGAGGTTGTGGCTGCACTTTTAAATAAGTTTTATACCGGTGATCCGGATGAAGCCATCAAAAAGACAGTTTCCAAATTAAAAGGAACATTTGCATTAGTGATCTTATTCGAAGATCATCAGCGAGATATACTCTGTCAGAAATGTCAGCCCGATCGTCGCAACACTTTGCAAAGAGGGGGCTATGCTTGCATCTGACCTGACAGCACTCTGCCGTTTTACCAACCGCTATTTTGTTGTTCCGGAGTATCATATTTTAAAACTGGCAAAAGATGCCATTGTCTTAAAAGATTTCAATGGCAATCAGGTGGAGCCGGACTATCTTGAAGTAGACTGGGAACTTAATAATGCCGGAAAGAACGGTTATCCGTTTTATATGGAAAAAGAGATCATGGAACAGCCGGATGCGATCGAGCGTACAATCACAAACCGCATCACAAGTGGAATGCCGGACTTTACGGCAGACGGTGTGCCGGATGAGATCTTTACACAGTGTGAGCGTGTCAACATTATCGCATGTGGAACTGCAATGCATGCCGGTCTTGTGGCACAGGCACTGATAAAGTCGATTCTTCATATGCACATCGATGTCGATATGGCATCCGAGTTTATGTATTCGGATCCGGTCATCGATGAGAAATCATTAGTCATCGCAGTTTCACAGTCCGGTGAGACGATCGATACCTTAGAGGCAGTCAAGTATGCAAAAAAACGTGGAGCGAAATGTTTATCCATCATCAACGTAAAAGGATCTTCCATTGCGCGTGAGAGTGATTATGTGCTCTATACCAACGCAGGACCGGAGATCGCCGTTGCAAGTACCAAGGCATACACGACACAGCTTGCTGTATTTTATCTGATCGTGGCAAAAATGGCACAGCTTCGCGGTGTCTTTTCACAGGAAGAGACACAGAGTTTTATCCGTGAGCTGCAGCGCACGCCGGATGTCATGAAAAAAGTGTTAGAGGGACGGCAGGAGATCCATAAACTTGCCAACAAGGTGTTAGAGGCGAAAGATCTGTTTATGATCGGCCGTGGACTTGATTACTCTATTTTGTTAGAGGGTTCTCTGAAGTTAAAGGAGGTATCCTACATTCATTCTGAGGCGTATGCGTCCGGCGAATTAAAACACGGACCGATCGCACTCATCACGCAGGATACGCCGGTCGTTGCAGCAGTGACACAGGAAAAATTAATGTCAAAAGAGCTGTCAAATATCAAGGAGGTACGGTCAAGAGGTGCGGACATCGTGCTCTTTATCAAGGAAAGTCTTGCAAAAGATATCGACCGTGCATATGATACCTTCCATCTGCCGGATATGCAGGATGAATTTATGGTAATGCCGGCATCCGTGCACTGCAGTTACTTGCTTATTATGTTTCTTCCGACAAGGGATTTGACGTGGATAAGCCAAGAAACTTGGCGAAGGTAGTGACGGTGGAATAAGAGAAGCAAAATAAAAAGATATGTGGAAAAGTGTCCGGAAAGGGGAAAAAGACCGCGTATCTGAGCATAAAAAAAGATTGGGGGAAGCCGCACAAAGTATTTGGTGTGACTGCCCCCATTTGCATTTAGACCAGTTCCGCGATGCGCGACACTGCCACATAAATTTCAGAAATTTTATACCAGGTACGGTAGTCAATGACGCCGGTGACCGGCAGACCGAAGACACGCTGGAAGACCTCGACAGCCTCTCTTGTGGCAGGTCCGTAGATTCCGTCCGGTGTAACTGTCGGAATCGCCGGATAGGATCTTGAAATCCGTGCAAGTTCCTCCTGGATCTGACGCACTTTTTCGCCGGTCGAACCGATCGTAAGGTCGACTCTCGGCCAGGAAGCCGGGATGCCGGATACTTCTTCTGCCGTGTTGATGTACATGTTGTTTCCATAATAGTAGCGCAGAATTTCGATTGCCTCATAGTTCTGGTCACCCAGGTATTTGCTGCCCCACTGACTCAGCCAGTTGCTGCAGGTCACACGTTCCCCGTCGCAGTACTGCGTTAAGATCGGCTGGCTGACGTTTGGCCGGGATAAAAAGTTCTGGAACATTTCATCCACGATGTCGGAGATGCTCTGGAAAATGTTCCTGCCGTAGGTAAATTTCTGGTCGTAGGCGGTGGAGGAGGTGATCGTGAAACTGTAGCCTTTGTTCCGGTACCACTCCGTGTACACCCGGTTTAATGTAAATGACATGATTGCAAGGATATTTGCGCGCAGCGTCGCATCCGGCCAGGTGGAATAGATTTCGCTGGACGCTACATTTTTGATGTAATCCTTGTATCGCACATAATAATCGCGCGCAGTCGTATCGTTTGGCGGACCGTCATGTACCACGACATATTCCGGCACCACGACTCTGCTTAGGACGATCTCCCCGGTCTCGGAGATCGGCTTGATCTCAGACTCTGCGATTTTCGGTGGAAAATCGCCCCAGAGGGTATTGACCGGGATCACGATCGTGTCTACCGGGTTCCCCGGTGCATCCACCTCATCCATTCGTACTTCCTGAAGCGACAGCTGCTTCGAAAACAGTTCAATTCCCGACACAGTAAACGGGCGGAATCCTTCAGCATCGACCTGAATACTATATTGCGAGAACGGCTGCTCTTCGCCTGGCTCCATTGAGAATTCAAGCGGAGGCGCAGGAAGCGTAATTTGTTCGGACATACCGGATGCATCTGTATTCACCTCCTCAACGATACTGTCCGGATCACCGGAATAGGAGATCGCTACACGGGCGTTTGTGATCGGACGGTTACTTCCTCTTGCCGTTACGTGGATCTTTAACTCACCCTGATCGATATTATTTTGTGTATAGGCAATATCTGACATGAAAAACCTCGTAGATTCATTCATTCTATTATATGATGCAGTCTGTCAAAAGGTGTGTTTAAATTGTTTGTGTGAATTATAAAATAATGGAGGGGAAAATGTGGTTTATGATTTGTCAATTAACGAAAACAGAGGTATAATAATTATAATTGATGTACTGCCGCAGGAAAACTATCTGTGGCAGTATTTTTTCCGAAAATCAGATATAAGGTAACAGAGATATATGGCAAATTATAAAATGATCTTACAATATGACGGAACACGTTACCGCGGGTGGCAGGTGCTTCCGGCGGAACTTACGATACAGGGAAAGTTACAGGATGTTTTGAGCAAAATGGCAGGATACCAGGTGGAGGTTACCGGTTCCGGCAGAACAGATGCAGGCGTGCATGCAAAAGGACAGACGGCTAATTTTCATCTGAGAGAGGAATGGGATGAGGATAAAATTTTATTTTATCTGAATCAGTACCTTCCGGAAGATATTGCAGTCTGTGAAGTAAAGAGAGTGGATGAGCGTTTCCACAGCAGATATCAGGCAGTGGAAAAGACCTATCTTTACCGGATCCATACAGGAAAAATACCGGAGGTATTCGAGCGCAGATATGTTTATGATTATACGGAACCGCTTGATGTAAACCGCATGAGAAAAGCGGCAGAGTACCTGTGTGGAACACATGATTTTAAATCATTCTGCGGCAATAAAAAAATGAAAAAATCCACGGTTCGGACGATCTCCCGGATACAGATCAAAGAACTGCCGGGAGAGATACAGATCTATTATACCGGAAATGGATTTTTACAGAATATGGTGCGCATTTTAACCGGTACACTGATCGAGATCGGAGATGGAAGAAGAACTCCGGAGGATGTGTCAGAGATCTTAGAGGCAAAAAACAGGGAAAGAGCAGGATACACGGCACCGGCATGCGGGCTGACATTGCTTGAGGTAATATATGGAAAAATGGTTTGTAATAAATAAAGGCGCTGATTTTGCAGGAATTGCACGTTTTGGGATAAGTCCGGTTACGGCAAGGCTGATCCGGAATCGTGAGGTTATGGGGGATGAGGCAATCGCAAGATACTTAAAAGGCGGAATTGGGGAACTTTACGATCCTCATTTACTTTTGGATTCGGACCGGTTGACGGATATATTGGTGCAGAAGATCAGTGAACAGAAAAAGATCAGGGTCATAGGCGACTACGATATTGATGGGGTAATGTCGACTTATATTCTGTACAAAGGAATCACACGCTGCGGTGGCAGTGTGGATTTTCAGATACCGGACCGGATGAAAGATGGTTACGGAATCAACGATCATCTGATTGAGCAGGCAGATGAGGCGGGAATTGATACGATCATTACCTGTGATAATGGAATTGCAGCGATAGGCGAGATCGCGCACGCTAAAAGTCTTGGAATGACAGTTCTTGTCACAGACCATCATGAAATACCATATACGGAGGAGAGGGGAGAACGCCATTATAAAAGAAGTGAGGCGGATGCCATTGTAAATCCAAAGCAGATGGAGTGTACATATCCGTATAAAAATCTCTGCGGTGCTGCAGTTGCCTGGAAAGTGATACAGATCCTCTATGAAAAATGTGACATTGCGGTGGAGGAGTCCTACGATTTTTTGGAAAATGTGGCATTTGCGACGGTCGGGGATGTGATGGATCTGACGGATGAGAACAGAATCCTGGTAAGGGAAGGATTAAAGCGGATCCATACGACCATGAATCCGGGGATGCGCGCATTGATTTTACAGAATAAATTAGAGCCGGAACAGATCAGTTCCTATCATTTCGGATTTGTGTTAGGACCATGCATCAATGCAAGCGGACGATTAGAGACAGCGAAAATTGCCTTAAATCTTTTCCTGCAGGAGGACGTAAAAAAAGCATCGGAGATCGCAGCGGAACTGGTCGATCTGAATGCGCAGCGAAAAGACATGACTGCAGAGGCGTAGAACTTGCCATGCAGCAGGTGGAAGAGGGAAATACGGGTGAAAAAGTCCTGGTTGTCTATCTGCCGGATGTGCATGAAAGTCTTGCAGGAATCATTGCAGGAAGAATCCGGGAGGCGTGTCATAAACCGACTTTTGTGCTGACAAAGAGTGAGGATGGGGTTAAAGGCTCCGGGCGCTCAATCGAGGCATATTCGATGTATGAGGAACTGTGCAAATGTCAGGAATTATTTACAAAATTTGGCGGTCATCCGATGGCAGCAGGACTTTCCCTGCCGGAAGCAAATGTAGAGATTTTCAGGGAGAAAATAAATGCCTGCTGTGGCTTGACAGAAGAAGATTTTATTCCTAAGATAAAAATAGATATTCCCATGCCCGTCGATTATCCGGACATTCCGCTGGTAAATGAACTGTTGTTGTTAGAACCATTCGGGAAAGCAAATGTAAAACCTCAGTTTGCGGATAAGAATCTTGGAATCGATCGTGCGGTTGTAGTCGGGAAAAATCAGAATGTATTAAAACTGACACTTAAGACTGAACGTGGAAAATCCATATCTGCTGTTTATTTTGGAGATGTGGAGAAATTCCGGGAATATTATGGAAGAAAATATGGGGAAAATGAAGTGCAGCAGGCATTCCTTGGCAGGACAAATGGAATCCGGATGTCTGTGGTATATTATCCGAGATAAACAGGTATCAGGGAAATGAAAGCATACAGATTGTGATAAAGAATTATCAGTAAATGGAGGACATATATGTTTGGTGGAAAGAAAGAGAAGGCACTGCAGGACGAACTCTATACGATTAAGAAACAGATTGCAGAATACAGTGATGAATTAAAAGAAGATTCTGTGCAGATGACAGCATCCCGTGTCCAGATGGAAGAAAATATAGAAATTCTTGAGGAAAAGTTAGAATGTGTGGGTGAACTGGCAGAAGAGAGCTGCAGAACAGGAAAAGAACTGTACAGTACATTCGTTGAAGTACATAATGCTGTGGAATCTTTTGAGGCAAATCATTCCATTTTTATTGGACAGGTGGCAGAGCAGAATGAAAAGATCAAAGAAGTTTTTGAACAGCACAAGGCGTTAAAAGAACCGTGTGCACAGTTAGAAGAAAGTCTTTACCGTGCTTCGAAAGAGCAGGATGGTCTTGGAAATGTGACAGCTGAACTGGAAGATGATGCAAAAAATATGGGAGTGCTTGCATTGAATGCGGCAATCGAAGCAGCAAGAATGGGAGAGAATGGAGAAAAATTCCTTCATGCTGCGGAGGAGATCAAAAATGTGGCACAGCGGTATGAAGAAAGACTAAAGGCATTATCAGAACAGATTGACGCGATGGAAGAGGCGCAAAAAGAAATCAAAGAACAGACTGCACAGATCAATGAAATGCAGGCGGGTATTACATCGATGGTAATGAAACTGTACAGTGACAGTGCACAGAAACTTTCCATATATGAAAATGGACAGACTTCCTTAAGGGAGCACATGTCCGGCAACGCAGTACCGGCTGCGGATTTTATAAAACAGGCCGGGGAGGATTTCTTAAAACTCGGGGATGAGGCAAAAGTGCAGGTTACAGCACTGCGTGAAGAAATCAATGCAAAAAAATCTGCTGAGGATGAATTGGAAAAGATCTATAATGGATGTAAAGCACTTTTGGATATGGAGTAAGTAATCTGTAATGAAATATCTGCATGCAAAACAGTCAGCGGCATAGTAAAGAGCAGTATAGAAATGAGGGAAGAACTTATATGGCAAAAGAAGAACAGATGACGTATTTATCTGCGAATGGAACGACAAAGATCCATGCGGTAAAATGGATGCCGGAGGATGGAAAGTATAAGGCAATTTTACAGATCACGCACGGCATGATCGAATATATTGAAAGATATCATGAGTTCGCAGAGTACCTGACAGAGCGCGGATTTATGGTTGTTGGCCACGATCATTTAGGGCATGGCGCTTCGGTAAAAGATGAAACAGAGTGGGGATATTTTGCAGAAAATCCGAGTGATACGCTTGTTGCGGATATGCATAGCCTGCGAACAACAGTTCAGGGAGAGAATCCGGGGATACCGTATTTTATGATGGGACACAGCATGGGTTCTTATATGCTGCGAAAATATCTGTGTCTGCATGGTGAAAATTTAAGTGGAGCGGTCATTATGGGAACTGGGTGTGTGCCGGATGGCACCATGAAATTTGGTATGACGCTGTGTAAATTTTTAGCCTTTTTCCGTGGCTGGAATTACAGAAGTAAACTGGTGCAGAAACTTTCCTACAGCAAGCCATACCACAAATTTGACCTTTATGGAAAAGATTATACCAACAGCTGGCTGACAAAGGATGTGGAGCATGTCAAAAAATATTACAGTGATCCACGCTGCACGTTTCTGTTTACATTAAACGGGTACTATGGGCTGATGGAAGCGGTATATTTTGACAATCAGATGGATAATATAAAAAAAGTGCCGAAAGATCTGCCGGTTTTCATGGTTTCCGGGGCAGATGACCCGGTTGGTGACCTCGGTGAAGGGGTAAAAAAAGTTTATCATATGTACAAAGATGCGGGTGTGGATGATCTGACCTACCGTTTGTATGAGACAGACCGTCATGAGATATTAAATGAGACAGACCGCGATCAGGTTTATGCGGATATCTGTGCATGGATGAGTGTCAGAATTGCACAGATATAAAATATAAGATAGATTTACCTGCATAAAATATAAAGCAGGGATGGACAGTGTTAGTGAGGATTATTATGAGAAACAAAAAAGTAGTTAAAATATTATGTGTGATACTTGCAGCAGCGATGCCTGTTTCCTCCGGTGTGGGTGTGCAGGCAGCACAGGCAGGGGCAGTTGCAGCGACGGCAGATCAGACAGATGATGTGCAGAATGCAGCAGAAACTTCGGCAGAGGATTCTGCGCAGAATGCAGATAGTGACGATCTGGAAGGTTCCATTCAGTATTTGGATGATTCGGCTCAGACAAACAATTCTGATGCACAGCAGGATGGAAATATATCGTCGGATCAGACGCCACAGCAGGATGGAAATGCGACATCAGACCAGGCGTCACAGGATATCAACGGAACGATTGTGCAAAACGAGGACAGCGATAATGTCACAATCAAGGCAAGTGATAAACCGTACCTTGCGCTTGGAGCAGATCTTAATGATTCTCAAAGAGCGACGATTCTTTCTATTATGGGCATTGATGCGGCAAATCTGTCAAATTATGATGTGGTCTATGTGACAAATGCAGAGGAACACCAGTATTTAGATTCCTATATTTCATCCTCGCAGATTGGAACAAGATCGCTTTCTTCTGTTGTGATCGTACAGAGGGATAAGGGAAGCGGATTAAACATTTCCACAACAAATATTAATTATTGTACCGTTGGTATGTATAAAAATGCGCTGACTACTGCAGGGGTAACAGATGCAGATATTATTGTAGCAGGACCAACTCAAATTTCCGGAACGCGGCTTTAGTAGGCGTATTAAAAGCATATCAGGAGATGACAGGAAAAGAGATCAGTGATTCGGTAGTTGATACGGCACTCAATGAACTTGTGCTGACCGGTCAGTTAGAAGATTCCTTAAAAGGTGTCTCCGACGCAGAAGTGGAAGAGTTTATTGCGTATATCAAGGCTCTGATTGCAAAAGATGACCTGACGGATGATGCCGGGATCAACGGTGCAATCGATGAGGCGTGTGAAAAATATGGTGTGACGTTATCGGATGATGAGCGTCAGCAGATCATAGATCTGATCAAGAAGATCAATTCACTCGGAATTGATTTAAACGGACTTGTGGATTATGCGGAGTCTTTGTACAATTCGTTTAAAAACGGAGATGGAAGTTCAAATAGCGGTATAGCAGCGGCTGTCGGTGGATTTTTTAAATCGATCATTTCTTCTGTGGGAGATTTCTTTAAAAAGTTATTTTCATAATAAATATATAACGAAAAGAGGAAGCGTATGTTAGAGAGAAAAAGAAAGTTAGACTGTGCAAATGGACGTGAAAAAGCAGATCTCGTATTGAAAAACGGAAATGTGCTGAATGTCTTTACGGAGGAAGTGTTAAAAGCGGATGTTGCGATCTGCGGGGACACGATCGTAGGCGTAGGTGAATACGAGGGAAAAGAAGAAATCGACTGTACCGGGAAATATCTGGTGCCGGGCTTTATCGATGCGCATATGCATATTGAATCCTGTATGGCAGCACCGGGAGAACTTGCCAAAGTCCTTGCGAAGGCGGGAACAACGACGATCATTGCCGATCCGCACGAGATCGTGAATGTCAGCGGAACAAAAGGAATGGACTATTTCTTAAAATGTGCTGCAAAACTTCTGGTAAACGTATTTTTTATGGTGCCTTCCGCAGTTCCTGCAACGGATGTGGAGACAAACGGCTGTGGTGAATTTCTTGCCTCTGACATGATGAAATATGTGGATAATGCAAGAGTACTTGGACTCGGTGAGACCATGCGTTTTATGGAGTGCTGTGAGGGTGAAAAGAGAATGGCAGACAAGTTAGAGCTGTTTGCCAAGAAACATATTGATGGGCATGCGCTGGAATCCGAGGAAAAGAAGTGCAGGCATACCGTCTTGCCGGTGTGGAAAACGATCATGAGTGTTCTACCGCTGAGGAAGTGCTCGATAAACTCCGTGCCGGACTGCATATCTATGTGCGCGAGGGAAGTGGTGCAAAGAATTTAGAGACACTGATCAAACAATGTTAGATGCAGGTGTATGCTTAGACCGCTGTGCTTTCTGTACGGATGACAAGCATGTGGAGGAGATCCGCAAAGAGGGACATATCAGTACCTGCATCCGCAAGGCGATTGCACTTGGCGTGCCGGTTGCAAAAGCTATAAGATGGGAAGTTATCAGGCGGCAGAGTTTTATGGATTGAAAAATTATGGTGCGATCGGTGCGGGTTACCGTGCAGACATCGTATTTTTAGATGATTTAGAGCAGGTCAGACCGCTTGATGTCATGAAGGACGGACGTATTCTGACAGAGGAAGATTATGCGAAAGATTATTCCGTTCCGGTTCCGGATGAGCTGCTTCATACCGTTCATGTGGGAGAGGTCACCAAAGAGAAAATCAGGCTTTCCTGTGATGGAAAAACGGATGTGATACAGATGAACCGCACCAGATCGTGACCACGCATCTGGTGGAGGAAGTGCCGACAGAAAACGGATATTTCAAATCGGATGGTGTATACAACAAGATCTGCGTGGTAGAGCGTCATGGAAAGACAGGGGAGATCGGTGTTGCGCCGCTGAAAGGGTTTGGCGTCAAAGGCGGCGCAGTGGCGACTTCCGTTGCACATGATTCCCATAACCTGATCGTTGCGGGCGATAATGATGAGGATATCCTTGCAGCAATCAAAGGTGTGGAAGAAAATCAGGGCGGATATGTTATCGCTTCCGGTGGAAAAGTCGTGGATGTGCTTCCGCTTCCAATCTGCGGTCTGATGAGCGAAAAATCCTGTGATGAGATCACGGAAAAAGTGGCGGACATGTTGGAGGAAGCAAAGAAACTTGGCATTTCCGAGGACATCGATCCATTTATCACGCTTTCCTTTATGGCACTTACGGTAATACCGGAGATCCGTGTGACAGAGCGCGGCGTGTATCTGTTTGGTGCGAAATAGTAAGGCAGTTATAATTTTTTGTATATGAAAAAGAGATATGATATCGAAAAGTGTACCGACCCCAAAAGTTAGACCTAAAAATCTAACGATTGGAGGCCGGTATTTTTATTGCTTTATTTGTTTCATATAAATTCAATGAAATCTCAATATCTTGTAATCTTTAGAATTCCTTAATAATATTTTCCATAAAATAAATGTTGACAAATTATATTATACAAAGTATAGTATTGATAATAAAATAATATTAAAACAGATAGAATATTATAAAGAAAAGGAGATGAGCGTATGGTATTTAATACAGGAGCCGCTCTCTTAGACGCGATCGTGTTAGCTGTTGTGTCGAAAGAGGAGGAAGGCACCTATGGCTATAAAATCACACAGGATGTACGAAAAGCCATTGATGTATCAGAGTCCACTTTGTATCCGGTGCTCAGGAGACTGCAGAAAGACGGATGCCTTGAGGTATATGACAGAGAGTGCGGAGGCAGGAACAGGCGTTATTATAAGATCACGGAACCGGGGCAGGATAAGTTAGTTGAATACCGGAGAGAATGGGAAGATTATTCCATGAAAATATCAGCATTATTTTCAGGAGAGGAGCTTTAGAGGTTATGAAAAGAGAAGAATTTTTAAAACAGTTAGAACAGCTTCTGGATGGAATATCAGAAGAAGAAAAAGCGGATGCGCTTGCGTTTTACCGCAGTTATTTTGAAGATGCGGGCGAGGAAAATGAGGAATCCGTCATAGCGGAGCTGAATCACCGGAGAAGGTTGCCAGAGCATCAAAAAAAAAATCTTGGCATGGAAAAAGAGAATGGATCTTATGGCATGCCGGCGGATCAAAATCCGGAGTGGAATAAGAACGATGATGATATGTTTGTGAAAAGCGAAGAGGCTCCAAAAGAAAAGAAAGGTGGATGGAGTGCAGCGGCAATCGTATTGGTGGTTCTTACATCACCACTCTGGCTGACATTGCTTTTAGTCGTGGCATCACTTCTTCTTGCGGTTGTTGCGATATTGTTTGGCATTGCGGTTGCAGTGGTTGCAGTGATGGCATCACTTGTGTTTGCAGGTTTCCTTTTGATTGGTTTTGGATTCAGCACTTTATTTACCGGTGGAGTGGCTGTCGGACTTGGACTGACCGGAGCAGGACTTTTGGTATTGGGACTTGGAATCCTTGCAGTACTTCTGGTCGTGTGGGTGTCTGGCGTATTCCTTCCATGGGCAGTCAGGGGAATCATCGGTTTGTGTAAAAAACCGTTTGAAAAGAAGAAAGAAAGTGGGGTGGCAGCATGAAAAAATTTACAAAAATTATGTTAATCATTGCAGTGTCATTGCTTGGTGCAGGACTGATCTTCTGCGGTGTCAGTACTGCGATGGGGGCTTCTGTATGGCGTATGGCAAAGAATGGAGAACTCCGGTATGGAAACTGGCATATTGGTCCGGTGGGACTTTATTATAGCAGTGCTGATGGAGATGACGAAGAAGATGATGATATAGATGATTTTGATGAAGATGACGATGATAGCGATGACGATGATAGCGATGACGATGATAGTGATGACGATGATATGATAACAGATATCAGTGATATGGAGTTTTCTACTGAGGTACCTGCAGGTGGAGCAGACAGCAGCTTTGATGTCTCTTCCATTCGAAATATCAAGCTGGATATTGATGCAGCGGAAATTACAGTCAAAGAACCGGATGACAGTACGAAGATCCGCGCCGTATTAAAACACGGTAAGGAGAAATATTATTCCTGCAGGTTGGATGGTGATACACTAAAAATTAAATATGATGCAAAAAAACATTATTATAAAAAATCACCGCAGATCATCTTGTATCTGCCCAAGGGAAGTTCTTTTGATGAGCTGAATTTTGATATCGGTGCTGCAGACATGAGCTGGAAAGATTTTGATGTCAGCTGCAACAATCTGATTCTAAAAGTCGGGGCCGGTAATTTTGAAGCAGAGCAGTTTCAGGTATACGGAAAGATGGATGTATCCGTAGGCGTTGGAAATGTGGAGATTACAGACGGTGTAGTTTATGGTGATGTTGCGTTAGACTGTGGGGTTGGCAATTTTTCCATGGAGGGAAGTGTTGAGGGGAACCTGAAAGCAGACTGCGGCATGGGAAGCATGACACTCGATTTAAACGGCGAGGAAAAAGAGTATAACTACAAACTTTCCTGCGGACTTGGTTCGATTGATGTGGATGGTGAAACTTACTCAAACATCAGCGGAGATAAAGAAGTCAAAAATGAAGGGGCAGAGAAAAATATGGAACTTGACTGTGGCATGGGAAGTATTGAAGTGGATTTTGAGTAGACTAAGATCCTGTGTCAGTTGACAATTAAGGTGCAAATCATTATGATAAAAATGACGTCGGCGTACAATCGTTGTACATCGGCGTCATTTTTGTAGTGTTTCTCAGACCAAAGAAAAACAAAACAATGCAAAAATGGGGGATCTATGAATAAAACAATCAGAATCGTACTTTATGTACTTTCCATACTGACTGTGGCGGGCGTGATCGCAGCGGCAATTTTAACCGGCGGCCAGGCAAAACCGGCGTCTGCGCCGGGGGCGACGGCAGAAGAGGAGCAGGCGGAGATGTCTGACGCAGAAGCCACTCTGGATGGGGAAGCCACAGCGGATGGAAGTGGAATATCGACGGATGGTGCAGAAACGGCAGGTGAAGACGGAAGCATATCAGAGAATGCAGCCACAGCAGGTGAAAATGGAAGCATATCAGATGATGCAGCCACAGCAGCTGGAACTGGGAGTGCATCAGATGAAACAGCAAACAAGGATAATCAAAAAGACTCCGGCGATACAACCATCATCCTGACCGGTGATGTTCTTTTTGCAAATGCTTTCAAGGCAGCCTACGATGCCGGCGGGATCGAGCGTGTCGTCTCACCGGAACTGTTAGAACAGTTAAAGGCAGCCGATATCCTGATGGTAAACAATGAGTTTCCATTCAGTGACCGCGGGGAACCGATGGCAGATAAGCAGTTCACATTCCGGTGCAGTCCTTCCTATGTAAAGGCATTAAATGAAATGGGTGTGGATATTGTATCACTTGCAAACAACCACACGTTAGACTATGGAAGAGCGGCGCTGTCAGACACTTTCAGTGCATTAGACGGAGCAGGAATCCTGTACGGTGGTGCCGGAGATTCGGTGCAGCGTGCAAAAGAAGTGCAGATTATGGAAGTAAATGGGAAAAAATATGGATTTATCGCTGTATCGCGCGTGGTACCGTCTGCTGATTGGAAGATCGAGAGTGCTGCGCCGGGAATGTTTACCTGTTATGATGCCACAGCACTGATCGAAGTGATCAAAGAAGCAAAACAGACCTGTGATTTTGTGACGGTATTTCCACACTGGGGGACAGAGTACAGCGAACAGCCGAATGCCGTGCAGCGTGAACTTGCGAAAAAGTGCATGGATGCAGGGGCAGATCTGGTTGTCGGAGCACATACCCACTGTCTGGAAGGAATCGAATATATTGACGGAAAACCTGTTTTTTACAGTCTGGGTAATTTTATTTTCGGACAGAATATTGACAGATCCGCAGCTGTGAAAGTTACAGTGATAGAAGATGGAACAGTTTCTTATGCGCTGATTCCGGTCTATGCATCGGACGGGCAGACAAAACAGATGGATGCGAATGCGGCACCGGGGTTGTTTTCTTATATGGAGAGTATCTCGGACAATGCTTCGGTAGATGCAGCGGGAAATATCAGTGAAAAATAGTATAGGAAGGAAATTAGTATGGAAAAACAAAATTTTGGGGATTGCCAAAGGCGGGCTGTTGGATTTGTTCCAATTTGGGCATTTGTAATTACGGCTGCTTTTTTCTGGT